>Ga0079226_10004190_pt1 | contig 11016 bp, 8 predicted proteins | sample Poulit2014_FD_76345 | JGI IMG/M metagenome (GOLD analysis project Ga0079226, IMG submission 76345) | Agricultural soil microbial communities from Georgia to study Nitrogen management - Poultry litter 2014 | ecosystem: Environmental > Terrestrial > Soil > Agricultural land | place: USA: Georgia...
ACCTTTAGCTGAAGCACGCGTACCTGTGTTATAACCTTCCCATAGATCGCGGTAACCGCCACCTGGTTCAGTAATGTGTACGTGTGCATCAATCATACCTGGAGAAACAATTAAATCAGTAGCATCAATAACATTTCCTTCAGTACCGAGGTCTTTTCCAATTTCTGCAATTTTACCGTCTTTAATACCAACGTCTACACGTTCTTCACCTTCAGGTAAAATCACTAAACCATTTTTAATAATTGAATCAAATTTCATAAAAGTTCACCTTTCATATTGAGAATTTCTCACAGTTTACTTATTTCAAATATAAAGCTTTTTTATAATGAACACAATTAATTAAGTTTGAATAAAATAACGATAGAAAGCAAATATGCCTCTATCGTTATTTAAACCGATTATTTTTCTATTCTATTTTCATAGATAGTACCAATCTTGTAGTCAGAGTTTTTAAACATGTACTTCGTAATAAGTGGGTATGCAATACCTGCTGTTACGAGACCAATAACCCAACCGATATCTACAAGTATAAACGCTGCTCCAGCACCAATTGCTAATGCAAGCATAGCTGCCCAGTTAACGCCTTCGTAATATCCGCCTTCTCTATATAACTCTTTTATGTCAAGATGTTGTTTTCTAAGTACGTAATATTCAACAATTAAGATCGCAATCATCGGCCCTAAGAATGCTGAATAAATGTGAATGAATGTTTCAAGTCCAGTTGCGTTAGAGTCTTGTACAAGTACCCATGGGAATGAAACCATTGCAAGTAATCCTGTGATAGTAACTGAAACTTTGTAGTTGAATTTTGTAAATAATTGAATAACATAAGTTGGTGTTACAATGTTTGCTACCATGTTAACTGCAATCGCACCAAACACGATAAACACAGAAATAAATAATTGCATACCTTCATTATCAAATAATGCTGGTAATCCGAGTGCAGGGTTTGCGTAACCTGTCGCACTTGCTAACATCGCACCTACCATGATTACTGAACCATATGCAATCGTGATTGGTGAGAAATATAACAGACTACGTTTTACATCTGAGTAACCAGTCTTAAGCTCACGAGAATAGTCTGCAGCACTTAAGAAGATTGCAGCGTAGTTACCAAGGAACGCCATTACGAATCCGAAGAATGGTAATCCCCAAGTTCCTTCTGCTCTTACCCAAGTTTCAGCAATTTTATCTGAGTGATCTCTAAGAAGAATTACAAATACTGTTGCAACAATAACCATTAATACTACTGATGCAATAGATTCAATCCATTTGATACCGCTGAATCCAAACATTGAAATTACGATTTGTAATAAAAGAATCGCTACAAATGCAATTGCTACGTTATCAAACGCACCGTTTGTAAGAATCTTTAACGCTTCGTTTAACGCAGTACCACCGATCCAGCTTTGGATACCGTACCAGATAATCGCTGGAACAGCACGGAGTAATGAAGAAACGAGTGTTCCTTTTTCACCGAAAGACTGTTTTAAATGTGTTACATATGAAATACCGTATTTATAACCTGCTCTATCGTTTAACGCGAATAAAACAGAAATGATACCAATTGCAAGCATTGCAGCAGCAATTGTTTGCCAAATGTTAAGTAAAGCAACACCGGCAGCGATCGTACTTGCACCGAGTGTCATGTTACCCATGTTTACTCCGTCACCGATCCATAGAGAAACATATCCTCCTGGTCCAAGTGTACGATCCTCTGGCCCATTAGGCTTTAGTGAATCTGCAACTTTTTTAGCTTCTACAGCTTCAGCCGCTGAATTTTGTTCATGAGACAAATGTGTCCACCCCTTTTAATTTAAATTTCAGTAAAACTAATTCACGAACCCATCCCTAAAGTTAAAATGATTCTCTTTAAAGTCAAGTATACAATTATATTCATAATTAATGTTATAATAAGATTCTGTTATTGTTATTAATAACAGGAACTTTTTTAATTATGTATATTCAATATATATCAAATATTATTAAAGAAAACCGAATTATTCGCTTCATAATTTACATTGAATTTAAATATAGTTTACTATATACAAAACAACTTTGTTTTGTTCCAAACACACAAATATGATTTTAATTTTGTGCAAATGTGACTAAATGTTTTCTTATTTTATTTTTAAGGAGTTTTCATATATGGTAACATTCCAAGAACTACTGGGCGTTGACCGTTTTTCAGTATTTAAACCAATCAATCAAAATGCGGATTTATCGCGTGAAATAACGAGCGCAGACATAACTGAAGCGCCTGATATTAAGAATTTCGTATCTCAAAATACATTTCTACTTACAACAGGTATTTTCTTCAAAGATGATCAACAAGGACTCATTGATTTAATCAATGAACTCAATAAAGTTCCAATTGCAGGTCTAGGAATCAAAACTAGTCGATTCTTAAAAAAAATTGACAAAGAAGTTATTGAGCATGCAGATGCATTAGGATTCCCTATTATCGAAATCCCACCAAACTGGAAGCTCGGCCAAGCAATACATGAAGTCAGCTCTTATATATCTAGTGATGAAACCCAAAAGTTATACTTTGCACTAGAAGTACAACAGCGCATGAACAGCATGTTAATTAAAGACTTTACAGTAGAAAGAATGGTGGATTCACTCAGCAAGTTTCTAAAGCTTCCTCTGATTTTAATGAACCCATTCTTAAAAGTAGAAGTCGCAAGTTATCAATTTAATAATAATAAAAGAATGTTAGAGGAACATTTAAAATACTTCCATGACATTTATATTCCAGCTGAGGACAAACAGCGCGTGAGTTTAGATGATAAGTATGCAGTGTTTGAAGTACCCGCACTTACTTACTTCCCATATTATTTAGTAGTAAGTGATATACACAAAATAAATTATCCATTTAGTTTACTTGCGATTGAACAAGCAATAAATACACTTTCATTCGCGATATACAAAAACACGAAGATTAAGGCTACTGAACAAGATGAGGCAAACACATTCTTCCAGTCTCTCGTGAATTTATCGGATAATTTACCACTGAATATGCACAACAACTCAGAGTTTTTCGAACACTACAATCTTATTAAATCGAATTATTACCAAGTGTTTGTCTGTGGGATAGATAAACATAGTGACATCGAAAACAGTGAGTATGTAGAAGAAAGATATCACTTAACATTCCAGTGGCTTGAAAGTGTATTGAAAACATTAGATGAATCGATCTCAGTATTTGGATTTGGTGAACTGAATAAATTTGCAATCCTATTCCAAAAGAAACACGAGTATTACTTGCCGTACTTAAAGCATTTACAGAAAGAATATAAGAAATTCTTTAGAGATTCATTATCGTTCGGTATTGGTAATGAAGTATCAGAACTCTCACAAATTGGTTCAGCATTCTTAGAAGCTCTAGAAACATATAACATTCACAACAGCGAGGGTAGTATGGAATTCTTAGAGAAATATAGAACAAGAAACCTTGAGGAATTAATGCAACTCTTACCTGTCGACAAACTGAGACCATTCGTCACATATACTTTAGGAGATCTTGCTTTTCCTACTAATACAAAAGATAAAGAACTTAAAAACACATTAAAAGTTTATATGGAAAATCAGTTTGATATTACGAAAACATCAAACTTGATCTATGTGCATAGAAATACAGTTAAGTATAGAATTAATAGATGTGAAGAAATCTTAAACACAGATATCACAGATCCAAAAAAATCTTTAGATATCAGACTTGCCTTATTCATCTCCGAATTGCTTCCAGCACAGCATTTATAGCATCTAAATAAAATTTAAAAAATCATTGTGCATGGCGCACAATGATTTTTTTATATCTCATATTACCATCGGTATATAAATTAAATAGGAGGTTAACGTAATGTCACAAAGTGATTTAAACAACAATTATTATAAAAAGATAATTGTAGCACTTGTACTTGGTTGGGTGGCAATTTGGATATATAGAACGATTCTTACTCCGATCTAACCACAATTACAAGAAGCACTCGGCGATGTTTCTCAAAGTCAAATCGGGTTAATCGCATCATGTTATTTCTTTGCATTTACAGGAATGCAAATTCCATCCGGTTTTTTAGTTGATAAGTTCGGTCAAAAAACAGTATTGATCCCAGCATTTATTGGGTTCGCATTAGCGACATTCATCATCGGAACTTCAACTGGTATCACACAAGTTTATATCGGATCAATCTTAGCAGGTATTTCAACAGGTAGTTACTACGGTGCAGCATACTCGCTTTCATCGAAACACGTACCCCAACACTTTAAGAGTACAGCTAATGCAATCATTAACTCAGGTTCAGCACTTGGTATGGTGATTGGTTTAATCGGTTCTTCAGTACTTGTAGGTGCTTTAGATATCCAATGGAACTTCATGCTTTATGGTGCAGGAATCTTAATCCTAGCAGTAACTGCAGTGTTCTTCTTACTCATTAAAAGTGATAAGAATGATGGAGAAACTGTTGATGAAGTAACAACTAGAAGCGTAATCGAAGAAGACACAGACGTAGCAGTTAAATTATTTACGCCAACTCACTTAGTCACTTACTTCACATACTTCGCAGTATGTTACGGTTACTACATGATCGTTACTTGGTTACCAGCGTTCTTAGTAGACGAAAAAGGTTTCGCACAAGGTTCTGTTGGTTACGTAGCACCAGGAATTGCAGTTACTGCAATTCCTGGTGCTTTATTCTTCTCAAGATTTGTAGATAAAAATCCTGGTAAACGTAATATGACAATCGTTATGTTATTACTTGCAGCAGCAATTACTATTGGTTTAACAGTGTTCTCACCAAACCCATGGATACTTTACGTTGCATTAGTGTTATACGGATTCCTTGGTAAACTTGCAATTGACCCAGTGTTAATTACATTTGTATCTGACTCAGTACCACAAGCTAAAGTTGCAAAAGCACTCACAATCTTTAACACATTTGGTATGGCGTCATCAATCGTTGCACCATGGTTAACAGGTTTCATCGGAGATACAACTGGTTCTAAAGTACTTGGATTCTATATTGGTTCAGGATTACTTCTTGTAGCAGTTGTTCTATTCTTCTTAGTAGTTACTACTAGAAAAAACCAAGCAGCAAATTAATAGATTTTAAATAATAGTGAGGATTAAATTATCCTTACTATTATTTTTATAAATTTTAATGAAAACGATTTCACTTTCTAATTATTATCTATAATTCTCGTATTGATGATTACATAAATCATGTCAAATACTGTAACAGCTACAATGATCTTACCGCTACTTGGTGCACTCACAATGGCTGGAGTTATTTTGTGTTTATCTATTAACTATAAGTAAAAAAATCACCCATCAGTTGATTAATACTGATGGGTGAAAAGCTACATATTAATTAGTTTGCTTCTTCTGTGTGAAGTTCAAGCTTCTTATGCTTTTTCATTCTGTCAATATTATCTGACTCATCGAGTAATGATGATGCGATAATACCAACTAATGTAAATCCTGCTGCTACGTAGAATGCCATGTTGAAGCTTCCTGAAACGTCTGTGATCCAACCAGTAAGTCCTGGTGCTAAGATTGACGCTGACATACCGATGAAGTTATATACACCAAATGATGTAGATAATCCAACACGTGGAGCTGCGTCTGCTACTACAGCGATTAACACAGGGTTAGTAGAGATCTTACCGAATAATCCATAAAGGATTAACGCAACGTATAATACAGTCATGCTATCGAAGAATACGATAGATATCATTGAAATGAATGCTACTGGTAGCATTACGAGTAATACTGGTTTACGACGACCTAATTTGTCTGAAATCCAAGATAGGATTAATGAACCAGGAATTGCAGCCCAAGGTACTAAAGATGTTACGAATGCAACGTCTGAACCTTGTACACCACGTTCGTTTAATAGGTACGTTGGTAACCAAGTTAAGATTACGAAGAATCCGTAGATCGAACAGAAAATTGTGATGAACGCTAAGATTAAGTTACGCTTCTTGAATAAGTCAATGATCTTAAGTTTTTCTTCAACAACTACTTCTCTGCCACTTTCTTTTTCTTGTTGTTTCATTGCTTCGATATGTGGTGCACGTTCTTTAACTAAGAACATCATTACAATACCGAGTAAGATTACCGGGATAGAGATAATGATAAATGGCCATTTCCAGTCTAGTCCCATGTCAAACACAGTGATTGTTGAGATATACATACCGATTGAAGTACCGAATGCCATACCTGAGTTAATTAACGCAGAGCCTAAAGTGATTCTTTCAGGTGGAATTGCTTCAGAAGATAATGCATATTGTGGTCCGTAGTACATCCCTTGGAACAAACCAACTAAGAACCATGCAACAATGAATAGGATGTATGTTGTCATCATACCTGTCAGTGCTGCAAAGATACCAAATCCGATTGTACCGATAATAACCATAGTCTTACGACCAACTTTATCTCCAATAATTCCTGATGGAACCTGAGATAATGTATAACCAATAAAAAATATAGACATGATGTTACCAGCTTGGCTGTTAGATAAGTTGAATTCCTCCATGATTGTCGGAATTAATGGTGCGAGGACTTGGCGTGTCGCATAGATTACGAGCCAACCAAGTGTGAACAGTACAACTATCTTGATCCAATATTTATTAGATACTGCAGTATTTGAATTGTTCAAAAGAAACCTCTCTTAAATATTTTTTTATTTTTTAAATCATTAAAACCAATTGTTGTTAAGTCATTGTGTACGCAAGCACAAAGTTAATAATACAGATGATTGTTATTAACAGTAAGCTGTATTTTAGCGTAAATGACAGTATTTCTGATTCTTTACCATTTTGTCCAACAGCTGCTGCTGCAATTGCGAGTGATGTAGGTGCAATTGGTTTAGCCATTGCCCCACCTACTGTGTTCGCAGCTACAAATAATGATGGATTTAATGCAAGTTGTTTTGCTGTAACAACTTGAAGACCTGCAAATAATGCGTTGTTGTTTACTACTGATCCTGTTAAGAATACCCCTAGCCAACCAAGTAACGGACTAAATAATGGGAATAACATTCCCGTATTTGCGAGTGCTAATCCAATAGAAGCACTTAGTCCTGAATAGTTAGAAAGACTGGCAAAAGATAAAACTAAAATAATAATGATTAATGGTGCCTTTAATTCTTTTAGTGTTTCACCGAAGAGTCCGACACGATCTTTCATTGTAATTTCTGAGAATACTGTAGAAGTAATAATTGCTGCAACTAGAATTGCGGTTCCAGTTGAAGAAATAATATCCCAGTGGAATATCGCTGGCATCGCCGTTTCTTCTAAAGCAATCGGTGCCGATTGAATAATACGTTCATGCAAGTTTGGTATCTTGATATGAAGTGTTGTGAATGATAAAGGTCCATTTTCAGCAAATAGTTTACTAAAGAATGGTAAGCTCCAGATACCAATTACAATTGTAAGGAAATAGAATGGTGACCATCCTCTTAATAGCTGTTTAAATGATAATTTTTCAGCTATTTTAGTGCGATCCGCATTAGGCTCATAATATACATTTTTCGGTTTCCATTTTCTCATTACGAGTGCGAGTGTAAGCATCGCAAGTAGAGATGGAATAATGTTTGTAAGTTCTGGACCAACAAAAGTCGCAATTAAAAACTGGAATACTGAGAATACAAGACTAACAGTAATCAGTGCTGGGAAAATTTCTTTAACACCTTTGACTCCATCTTGAATAAAAATAAGTAAGAACGGAACTATAAATGCAATCACAGGTACAGATAAAGCTGTAAGTGCTGAAAGTTCAGACACAGGCATATTTCCAACTTCTGCACCAGTAAATACTCCAATACCAACTGTTGCAAATACACCTGTTGCAGCGTTTGAAATCAAACAGAAGCCAGCTGCTTTGATTGGATGAAATCCTAGTGAAACAAGTAAAGCCGAACAGATGGCAATCGGCACTCCGAGTCCAGAAACTCCTTCTAAGAACGAAAGGAAACAGAACCCGATAACGAGCAATTGAATGCGTTGATCATTTGAAATTCCGATAATCGTTTTACCAACAATATCGAATTTCCCGGATTTTACAGACATCTTATATAACCAGACTGCCATGATAATAATATAACCAATTGGCCATAACGCTTTACCTACCCCTAATATGAGTGAAAGTAATGCTGCGTCAATTGGCATCTTATATACGAATATTGTGATAAGAAGCGCCGAAATAAGTGTCAAAGACGCAGCAATTGTCCCTTTCAACTTAAATACGGTTAATCCAAGTAAAAAAACTACAATAGGTATTACAGCAACGAGACCACTTAAGATTTCGTTGCCAATTGGGTTATATTCTTGAAACCACATGTGTTCATCAATCTTTCTTAATTATTATTTTTTTATAAGGTTTGTAGGATTTCCATTTAGGAAGTTCACTGTATTTTTGAATGCTGTTTCAGCGCGGAGTATCATGGCTTCATCTGTTAAGAAACCAACATGTGGTGTTAAGATTGTATTTTTTGCTGAGAGTATTTTATAATCTCCTGGAATCGGTGGTTCCATGTCGAAGACATCGAGTCCAGCACCGGCAATCACTTCATTGTTCAATGCATCCGCAAGTGCATCATTGTCTACAACTGGACCTCTCGCACAGTTAATTAAAATCGCATCTGATTTCATTTTTTCGAGTTCTTCTTTACCAATCATGTGCTTTGTATCTTTTGTTGCAGGAACATGAAGTGTAACAATATCCGATTGTTCTAAAAGCTCATCCATTGAAACGTACTCTACTCCAAGTTCTACTGCTTTATTGTTTACTGATGAAGTATTTGCTGCAATGAGTTTTGCACCAAACGCTTTAAATAAAGCTGCGGTTTCGACACCAATTTTTCCAGTACCTATAATACCTACTGTTTTATTTTTAATTTCACGTCCTTGGAATGCACCAGGGAAGTCTTCTGCTTTTCTTGTATCCTCGTCACCTTTAGTGATTTGTCTATAAAGATCTAATACTAATCCAATAACGAGTTCTGCAACTGCTGTATTCGCATATCCAGCTGCATTACAGATTAAAATGTCACTGTTGTCATCAAGCTCAACATGGTCTACTCCTGTAAACGCAACGTTGATTAGTTTTAAATTAGGGTTATTTTCAATCGCTTCTTTTGGATAAGGATTGTTTGCGATCATGATGACTTCTGCATCCTTACTGCGTTCTACGAGTTCTTCTTTGTCAGTTGTTTTTGTATTGTAATACTCAAACTCATGACCTAAGTCTTTTATTTCTTTCGCAAGTGTTTCAATTGTTTCATCACTTACGTTTAAAGGCTCTAGTAATTTTACTAACACACATATCGTCCCCTTTTAATAAAATTTCATCCTTAACTTAATAGTATAGCTTTATAACTACTTTTAGTATGTCTAAAGGATACAAAACATCCTACACTCTTTTGTAGGTTTTTAACAAAAGAGTCTTTTATTTATTCAAACCATCTAAAATATATTCGAGTGCATAAGTCACATGTTCTATTGTGAGTCCACCTTGTACAAAGGCAATAAATGGTGGTTTAATTGGACCATCTGCTGAAAGTTCTAATGATGCACCTTGCACAAACGTTCCTGCCGCCATGATGACTTCATTTTCATATCCAGGAATTTGATCTGGAATCGGTAGGAACCTTGAGTTCACGGGTGATGCACTTTGAACCATTTGAATGAACGTGATCATTTCTTCTGGATTGTTACAATAGACACTTTGAATGATGTCTGTACGTTTCGCATCAAAACTTGGAGTTGCTGTAAACCCAATTTTTTCTAATGTTGTACTCATCAGAACTGCTCCATTTAAACTTTCAATGACTGCATGTGGTGCCATAAAGAATCCTTGGTACATTTCGTTTAATCCAGTGAGCGTCGCACCCATCTCTTTACCAATTCCTGGTACAGTGAGTCTATAGCTGATACGTTTAATTAAATCTTCACGACCAACGATGTACCCACCCATCTTAGCGAGTCCACCACCCGGATTTTTAATTAAGCTTCCTGCAACAACGTCTGCTCCAACTTCAACAGGTTCTCTTGTTTCAACAAATTCTCCGTAACAATTGTCTACAAAAATAATGATGTCTTTATATTTGTCTTTTATCTCTTTAATAATTTCAGCTATTTCAGAAATCGTTACGGATTTACGCTCACTGTAACCGCGTGAACGCTGGATTCCAATAATTTTAGTATTCGGTTTTATACTTTCTAGTATTTTTTCAGTATCAAATGTGTTTTCCTTTAAGTCAACAGTATTGAATTTGATTCCAGATTCCATCATGCTTCCTACGTCATCTACACTATTTCCGATCACTTTTTCTAATGTGTCATATGGAGTACCCGTGATATAAAGTAATTCATCTCCTTTATTTAAGAGACTGAGTAATGAAAGTGAGATGGCATGTGTACCTGAAATGATTTGTGAACGTACGATTGCGTCCTCTGCCTTAAATACATCTCTGTAAATATCTTCTAACTTATCTCGACCTGTATCATCGTAGCCATATCCAGTCGTACCGTAAAAATCACTCTCCATCACAGAATGCGCTCTAAATGCTGACATCACTTTTTTAAAGTTAAAATAAGCAACTTTCTTATTTTCTTTTATAATTGGATCAATTTCTAATAATGTTTCTTGTATTAAATCAAAATTATTCATGTTTACTCCTTCAATGTTCTCTTAACGATACTCATATCTTTTGCAAACCCTTCAACTTCATACTTCAAAGTATCTTCGTTGAACCTTTCTTTTTTAACATACGTATCTCGTTTTAACGTATATAATTCATCTGTCTGTGCCATTGTTAAATGTCGTTTATACGGGATATAATGTTCTTCAATCAGCGACAACAACACAGATTTGATGTCTTCTTTATTCATATCATAGTTTGTGAACATATATTTCTCTTCTGGGATGAATCTGAGTTCATCATTTAAATCACTCTTGTTGAAAAACACAATTTGCGGAATATCATCCATCTTTAGTTCTTCAATAAGTGC
>Ga0079226_10004191_pt1 | contig 11014 bp, 7 predicted proteins | sample Poulit2014_FD_76345 | JGI IMG/M metagenome (GOLD analysis project Ga0079226, IMG submission 76345) | Agricultural soil microbial communities from Georgia to study Nitrogen management - Poultry litter 2014 | ecosystem: Environmental > Terrestrial > Soil > Agricultural land | place: USA: Georgia...
GCCATACTCCTTGGCCATCACCATTGTAATGGCGGTGGTGGTCGTGGTCTTTCCGTGGTCTACGTGACCGATCGTTCCTATGTTTACGTGAGGCTTATCTCGCTCGTATGTCTCTTTTGCCATAATTCTATTGGTTAATAATGTTTTAAGCTCTGGATTCTATAATTTCTTTTTCTAAATTAGATGGAACAGCAGCATACTCCGAAAATTCCATCGACGAAGTAGCGCGTCCTTGTGTAATAGATCGCAGGTCTGTTGTATAGCCGAACATTTCGGAAAGGGGTACCTTTGCAGTTACCACTGATCCCTGATCGTCACTGTCCATCTTACCGATAATACCTCGACGACCATTCAAGTCTCCAATGACATCTCCCATATATTCATCGGGAGTAATAATTTCAACATCCATCACAGGCTCTAAGATCGTGGGTGAGGCTTTTAAAGCGGAACGCCGGAAAGCCAGCTTAGCACAAAGCTCAAAGCTAAATGCATCCGAATCCACATCGTGATAATCACCGTCATACAGACGTACACCAATGTTCTGGGCCGGATAATCCGCCTGTATCCCTCCAAACATTGCCTGGTGGAATCCTTTCCGGACTGACGGTATATATTCCGTAGGAATGTTGCCCCCTACAATTTCATTCACAAACTTAAAGCCCTCTTCAACCGTAACGTTGTTATCCTCCTCTTCAAATTCATCGAAGTCAGAGATAGGACCAATTTCAAATTCCATATCAGCAAACTTACCGCGCCCACCAGACTGCTTTTTATACAATTCACGGTGTGTAATACTCGATGTTATGGTTTCGCGGTATGACACTTGTGGTGCCCCCACATTTGCCTCAACCTTAAACTCCCTTCTCAGCCGCTCTACAATAACCTCTAAGTGAAGCTCACCCATTCCGGCAATGGTCGTTTGGCCCGTATCTTCATCCGTTTTGATCTCAAATGTCGGATCCTCTTCCGCCAACTTAATAAGTCCGGTAGTAAGCTTCTCCGCATCCGCCTTAGATTTAGGCTCTACTGCCAACTTAATAACCGGTTCCGGAAAGCTAATATCTTCCAGTAATATAGGGTTATCAATGTCGCAAAATGAGTCTCCGGTACGAACATGCTTCACTCCTACTGCAGCCGCAATATCTCCGGCATGCACGGCTTCCAGATCTTTTTTATCATCGGCATGCATTTCTAAAATACGGCCGATTCGTTCCTTCTCGCCTGTAGTAGAATTATAAATATAAGACCCCTTCTCAAGTTTCCCGGAGTACACACGGAAGAACGTCAATTTACCAACATAGGGATCCGTCATGATCTTAAATGCCAATGCCGAAAATGGTTCCTGCACACTGGGCTTACGCTCCATTTCATCTTCGTGATCCTCAGGATTTTTACCCTTAATAGCAGGGATATCATACGGACTGGGCAGATATCGAACGATCTTATCCAATAGCGCCTGAACACCCTTATTCTTAAGGGCCGAACCACACATTACCGTCGTAATATCACGCTCCAGCGTAGCTTTACGCAACGCATCTTCAATATCTTTTTCGCTGATATCCTCTTCCATAAGGTACTTTTCCATCAGCGCATCGTCGTGATCAGCGATAGCTTCAATCATGATCTTACGATACTTCTGTGCCTGCTCCTTCAGATCTTCCGGAATTTCTACTTCTTCATACTCCATACCAAGTGAATCATCATCCCAGATGATTCCATTCATGTTGATAAGGTCAACAACACCCCGGAAGTCCTCTTCTGAACCAATAGGTATCTGGACCGGAATAGGATTGGCATTGAGCTTCTCATCCATCTCGTCGACCACATTAAAGAAGTTGGCCCCCGTACGATCCATCTTATTTACAAAGGCCATGCGCGGGACATCATACTTATTTGCTTGCCGCCAAACGGTCTCCGACTGTGGCTGTACAGCAGCCACCGAATCAAAAACCCCAATAACGCCGTCCAATACACGCAATGAACGCTCCACTTCTACCGTAAAATCAACGTGTCCGGGCGTATCAATAATGTTAATGCGGTGTCCTTTCCAGGAACAGTGGGTAGCGGCTGACTGAATTGTAATGCCCCGCTCTTTTTCCTGCTCCATCCAGTCCATTTGTGAAGCACCTTCATGGGTTTCACCAATACGGTGGGTAATACCTGTATAATAAAGGATTCGCTCCGTAAGGGTTGTTTTCCCCGCATCTACGTGAGCCGCAATACCTATATTACGGGTGTGCTTGATACGGTCTACGATTTCTTGGTCTGTTTGTGTCTTAGTTTCTGCCATTAATCTTAAATTACTATCAGTGAATCTATCTTAAAATCTAAAGTGCGCAAAAGCTTTATTTGCTTCTGCCATGCGATGAACTTCATCTTTTTTGCGTATTGCACCGCCTTCATTATTCGACGCATCCATTAACTCACGAGAAAGTCGCCGAGCCATAGACTTATCGTTTCGTCCAGTTGAGGCCTGGATAATCCATCGGATTCCCAATGTCGTGCCTCGTTCAGGGCGTACCTCAATAGGCACCTGATACGTTGACCCGCCTACCCGGCGACCGCGTACTTCTACAACCGGTGCCACATTACCAAGGGCTTCCTTAAATACCTCCATTCCCTCCTGGCCGGACTTTTCCTCAATAATTTCAAAAGCCTGATAAAGAATCTTACGAGCAATATTCTTTTTTCCATCTCTCATCAGGGCATTAACAAATCGCGTTACCTGCTTATCTCCGAACAATGGGTCCGGCTGCACTTCGCGCTTTTCTGCTGTCTTTCTTCTCATATTCTTATTCGTTTAATTTCTAATCAACAACTACTCATTAGTTAGGCTTTTTAGCACCATACAGACTACGGCCCTGCTTCCGATCTTCAACACCGGCCGTATCTAATGTTCCTCGAACAATATGATACCGAACACCCGGTAAATCTTTTACACGGCCGCCCCGTACCAACACAATACTGTGCTCCTGGAGGTTATGTCCCTCACCAGGAATATATGCTGACACCTCATAACCATTGGTTAGCCGAACACGAGCCACCTTCCGCAATGCAGAATTAGGCTTTTTGGGTGTTGTCGTATAAACACGAACACAAACACCACGCTTTTGCGGACATCCTTCCAAAGCAGCCGATTTTGTTTTAGACGGCTTGCTTTCTCTACCTTTTCTAATAAGTTGTTGTATTGTAGTCACTTTTAAACGCTTAATTGAATTTTCTTTCAAACAAGAGTTGCCAATGATAAGGAATTTCCAGCTAATAATGCAACATTTAATTGAATATTTCTTTTCCATTTTCGCTTTGGTATTCATTTCTTACAAAAGCCGGTGAAAAGGGACTTAGTTTCCCTTCAATTAGTAGTATATTAATCTATATCAGTATATCTATTTTGAATATAACAGACCTTCCCAGCCTCAGCAAAAAACGAAAAGCCGCTCTTAATGAGAGTGGAGTTCATTCGATTTCTGATCTTTTGGATTGGCTTCCAATACGCTATTTAGACCGTTCAAGAGTGCGTCCTATTCAGCAAGTTGACGGACAGGGAGAACAGGTTACCGTTATAGGACGCATAAAGAAAATAGCCCATCAAGGACGCGGCCGCAAAAAACGTCTTGAAATAATTATCCGGGACGAAACGGCTGCTCTTAAAGGCGTATGGTTTAAAGGCGGATACTATATAAAGAAAAAATATTCGAAGGGCGATGCGGTAGCTTTCTTTGGCGAGGCCAAAAAGTATGGTCGTTATGTGTCTATTGCCCATCCTGAGGTACATATCATAAAAAATAAAGCGGATATTCAGGATTTTAGTCGCATCGTTCCTATTTATCCGGGAAATAAAGCATTGTCTAAAGCGCGTATCAGCAACAAGCTCATTCTGAAGTGGCAAAAAGCCATTCTCAACCGCATAAAACCCTCTGAGTTTCTTCCTGAGGCTATGCGCCTGCGCTTTGATTTACCAGCGCGGCACAACGCTTATCGAAAAATACACCTTCCGGATTCAGTATCGGAATATAAACAAGCATTAAAACGGTTTAAATTTGAGGAGCTCTTCCTTTTCGAACTTAGCGTCGCTAAAACAAAGAAAAGTGTCTTGCAACAGCATAAGGGACCACAGTTTTCGGAATTTATTAATTATACCGCAGATTTTTTTAACAAGCTGCTCCCTTTTCAACTTACCGATGGCCAGAAATCAGCACTTTCGGATATAAAACAGGACGTACGCACAGGCACCCAGATGAATCGGCTAATTCAAGGGGATGTGGGATCGGGTAAAACAGTGGTGGCTATTGGTGCTATATTAATGGCGCTGGATAACGGTTATCAGGCAGCTTTCATGGCTCCAACTGAAATACTGGCCGAGCAACACTACCGAACACTCTCCAATTTCCTGGAACCATTGGATATTAACATCCGACTGTTGGTGGGCGGCCTAAATCAAAAATTGCGCAAAGATATCCTTACCGATGTTGAGGGCGGACAATGCCAGATTGTGGTAGGAACTCATGCCATTATACAGCAAGATGTAGCATTCTACCAGTTAGGGTTGGCCGTCATTGACGAACAGCACCGATTTGGCGTTAAACAGCGGGCAGAAGTACTGCTAAAGGGCGAACATCCCCATGTACTGGTTATGTCTGCAACGCCCATCCCCCGCTCCCTGGCGATGACTATTTACAGCGATCTTGATATTTCTGTAATTAAAGGACTTCCGGGGAATCGAAAACCGGTACAAACAGCGGTACGCTCCCAGTCGAAGCATAAAGATGTATATCGATTTATGCAGCAGCAGCTGGAAGATGGCGGCCAAGCTTATGTGGTTTATCCGCTGGTCGAGGAATCCGAGAAGATGGATTTAAAAGATGCGACTGCCGGCTTTGAAAAGTTGAAAGAGCAGTTTTCGGAGTTCACCGTGGGTTTGCTGCATGGACAAATGGCTTCTGAAAAAAAGGAAGCAACTATGCAGAAGTTTATTTCCAATGATATACAAGTGTTGGTTTCTACTACCGTCATAGAGGTAGGCGTGGATGTATCCAATGCCAGCATTATGATTGTAGAACATGCTGAACGGTTTGGACTCTCTCAGCTACATCAGCTGCGGGGACGCATTGGCCGCGGCGAGCGCCAAAGCTATTGCATACTTATTCACGGTCAAAAAGTGAGCAAGGAAGGCCGCTTTCGGCTAAAAAAGATGGCTGAAACAAGTGATGGCTTTGAGATTGCCGAAGCGGACCTAAAGCTGCGCGGCCCCGGTAATTTTTTGGGGACTGAACAAAGCGGCCTTCCCGAATTTAAGGTTGCGGATATCGTAGAAGACCAGTGGATTTTAGAACAAGCTAAAACGGCTGCCTGGGATTTATTAACTAATGACCCGGACCTAACGTCACCGGAGCATGAAAAATTGAGAAAGGTTTTCACTCCTTATTATAATGAACGAAAACGCTTTTACGGGCTGGGCTAAATGTTATATATTAACATAACTTTTAATCTCAGAAAATCATTGATTTACGGCACAAAATATCATTCCATTTGGACAGGTTATAGTTGCCTCCCTTCGGCGACCCCGTTCAGACAAGATCCAGCATTGCTAAAAACATTCAGTAGCATTGCAAATTGCCCGTTTTCAAGCCCCTTGAATTAATAACCGACAATATTTTGAAGGCCTTAAAAAATTAAATCCAGAATCGTAACGGCCAATGTTGTTTGCGTTTGAAACGAGTTTAACAATTAACACACCCCCTCTTTCACCCCCAATATTACATCATCTAATAGCCTCTATTACCCATTCTAAACTCCACAAATCTGACACTTTCAAACTGCCGGTTAGCCCATGGATCTGTTGGCGTTCTCAGAAACAATAATTAACTTATAACCTTAAACTTTAATCTCTTTTAACAAACGATTGATACTATGAGTAGACAGTCCATGCTCAACCAGTTCTTTATGTTTAACATCAACGGGACCGAATTTTTATCGGCTGCTGCTATTACTATCTTGATAGTAGGCGTCCTGGGCTGGCTTTGGGCCCCACTTTGGTGGCTGCTTGTACTGGTTATTCCCATAACATTGGTGGGGCTCTACGACATGAGTCAAACGGAGAACTCCATTACACGCAATTTCCCTTTTTTAGGGCACTTTCGCTATTTGCTGATGAGTATTTCCCCGGAAATACGCCAATACTTTGTGGAAAGCAATACCGATGGTAAACCTTTTAGTAAGATACAGCGTGACTTCGTCAATCAGCGTTCAGAGGAAGGCATGCAAACCCATCCATTCGGTACAGAACTGGATATGTACAAAGAGCAATTTACCTGGGCCCCTCACTCCATCTATCCTGCAGAAGTTAATTCCGACGCTCGCCGCATACTCATAGGTGAAAATAACAGCAATCAACCCTATCACGCATCAATACTCAATATCTCGGCCATGAGCTACGGCTCTTTAAGTGCTCCTGCCGTTTTAGCCCTTAATAAAGGAGCTCGTGAAGGAGACTTCTTCCATAACACCGGAGAAGGGGGCATTACCCCATACCACTTGAAATATGATGCTGATCTTGTTTGGGAAATTGGATCCGGATACTTTGGCTGCCGAACAAAAGGTGGCGACTTTAATCCTGATATGTTTAAGGAGAAAGCTCGTCATTCTAATGTTAAAATGATTGAAATAAAGCTTTCACAGGGGGCCAAACCAGGTCATGGAGGCGTCCTGCCGGCAGATAAGGTGAGTGAAGAGATAGCCGAAATTCGCAACGTGGAACCTCACAGAAAGGTAGTATCACCGGCCTATCATAAAGAATTTTCCGATGCGGAGGGGTTACTTCAATTCGTTCAGAAGCTTCGTGAACTTTCAAATGGTAAACCCATCGGCTTTAAACTATGCATTGGAGAAAAGAAAGAGTTCCAGGATGTTTGTATGGCGATGGTCCAAACCGGTATACAGCCTGACTTTATTACCATAGACGGTTCTGAGGGCGGTACTGGAGCGGCTCCTATCGAATTTTCCGATTCTATTGGAATGCCGTTAGAAGAGGCACTCGTTTTTGTGACCGACACCCTGCGGGGCTACAATCTTAAAGATGATATCAAAATAATTGGTTCGGGCAAGGTCATTACCGGCTTTGATATTATTAAAACCTTGGCTCTGGGGGCTGATCTGTGTAACAGCGCTCGCGGAATGATGTTTGCGCTGGGCTGCATCCAGGCACTCAAGTGCGATACGAACGACTGCCCTACTGGGGTTACCACCCACGATCCCAATCTTACCCGCGGACTCGTTGTCGATGACAAGGCAGAACGCGTAGTAAACTTTCAGCGGGAAACTATAGATGCTACCCTTGAGCTGCTGGCCGGCATGGGTAAAAGAGACTTTTCTGAACTGGATCGCTCTGATATCCGGAAGCGTACAGAGCCTGAAACCTTTCGTACTTATGCTGAAATTTATCCTCCGGTTAAGAAGGGGGCTTTTCTTTAAGCTGAAAAGTATATAAGGCGCTTTGAAATACCATGACGATAGCCTCCCTTCCTCTTTTGACGTCATTGCGGGCTTGATCCGCAATCTCCTGGTCTCCATGCGGCAGATGTACCGAGACTCCGCATCGGGGCGCGGAATGACGCATGGAGCTGACGTTCCTTTAAGATAGAGCTACAGGCTATCTCTGTTTAATATTAGCTTCTCAAGCAGCTATTCTCAATATACATTCCCTCCGGGACCATATTTCCTGCAGGATTCCCCAATAGTTACTGACACTACCTCTCTACAGGGCTATTTCTGCGGCGGCTATTGATATTAGCACTAAAGCAATGTCTGGTCCAGACTATTATATTCGGCGGGCCAAATATTCGTCCGTATTCGTAATAGATTGCCTTTATTAAAACAATCGATATTTTACATGCTCATAATCCAGGATGATTTGACCGCTTTCTTTAAAACGATACATAAATCCCGACAGGACTATGACAACAACTAAAGCCTCGGCCAACTAAATTAATAAAGAAATTCTTGGATCGAACAATCTCCGAGGCAAGTCTGCAGAGTATTTTGCTGATTCCATTTTGACTTAAAGATCAAAAATAGAAATGCTGGTATGTAGATCCCTAATCAGGTTTGGGATGACGATTTTTTGCCCCACCCAGGGCGAAGCCTCACGGAATTCTGTTGATTAAACAAACTCCTTCCGTTTCTCCGCCTGTTTGCGCTCATTTGGATCTAAATATATTTTTCGAACGCGCAGACTTTCCGGCGTTACCTCCAGCAGCTCATCATTGTCGATGAATTCGATATATTGCTCCAGACTCATATCCTTTGCCGGATCAATTTTCACCGCATCCGCTGATTGGGTGGCTCGGTGGTTCGTCAGGTTTTTCTTCTTCACAACATTGACGACCAAATCCTTTGATCGATTATTGATGCCTACAATTTGCCCCTCATAGACCTCTTCTCCCGGTTCAACGAGAAAGGTACCACGATCTTGCAGCCCTTCCAGCGCATAGCTGGTCACTTCCCCTCTTTCCAGGGCAATAAGCGTGCCGCTGGTCCGGCCGGGAATCTTACCTGCAAAAGGCTCATAACTGTTAAACTGTTGGTGCATAATGCCAGTACCACGCGTCTCCGTCATCATCTCTCCCCTAAAGCCAATAAGACCACGCGAAGGTACATTAAAGATCAGCCGGTTATTATCACCCTCCTGGGTCATTGAAGTCATAATTCCCTTGCGCTGCTGCAGATTATTAATCACGCGATTACTGTAATCCTGATGCACATCCACCACCACTTCTTCAAAGGGTTCATGGCGCTGCCCGTCAATCTCTTTATATAGCACTTCCGGTCGTGATACGGCAAATTCGTAACCCTCGCGGCGCATCGTTTCCGTCAGAATAGCCAGTTGAAGCTCTCCGCGTCCCGATACTTTATAAATATCCGGATTATCCGTCTGTTCAACCTCAATAGATACATTTGTGCGAATCTCCCGGATCAGGCGATTCTTGATCATACTGGAAGTCACATGCTCACCTTCAAGTCCGGCAAATGGGGAGTCGTTCACCCTAAAGAACATAGCCATTGTCGGCTGATCAATATCGTAGTAATCGATGGCCGTCATATCGCTGGTATCCGTCAGTGTGTCGCCAATATCTACCTGCTCATAGCCGGCCAGCGCAAAAATGTCTCCAGCAACGGCCTTATCCACCGGCTCCCGCTGCAGCCCTTTAAAGGTAAACAGTTTTGTAGCCCTGGCCTTTTCTTTAAGCTCTCCCTCTCCATCAAGCAGTGCAATCTGTTGGTTCTCTTCAATAGTTCCCTGTTCAACCCGACCGATGGCAACCCGTCCTACATAATCGTTCCAGTCGATGCTGCTCACCAGCATCTTAAAAGGAGCATCCATTTTTTGCTCGGGTGCCGGAATGGTTTCAACGATCTTTTCAAAAAGCGGCGCCAGATCATCATTTTCATCTTCCAGCTCATGCTTGGCAATGCCATTAATACCCTCAGCATATATTATAGGGAAGTCAAGCTGTTCATTTGTGGCATCCAGGACTACAAAAAGATCAAATATCTCGTTTAACACATCATCGGGACGCGCATCTTTCCGGTCTATTTTGTTTATAACAACGATAGGCTCGTACCCTAACTCCAGGGACTTGCGCAGCACGAATTTGGTCTGGGGCAAAGGTCCTTCTGCTGCATCAACCAAAATAATGACCCCGTTGACCATCTTCATGACGCGCTCTACCTCTCCACCAAAGTCGGCGTGCCCAGGCGTATCAACAATATTTATTTTAGTATCCCCCCATTTTAAAGCCGTATTTTTGGAATTAATGGTAATTCCCTTTTCGCGTTCTAAATCCCCGGTATCCATCACCCGGTCGGCCACCTCCTCATTTTCACGGAACGTTCCGCTCTGCTTGAGCATCTGATCGATCATGGTTGTTTTACCGTGATCAACGTGGGCGATAATGGCTATATTACGAATATCTTCTTGCATAGGTAGGTTTTGTTAAATGAGCAGCTGGCATCAACGGTCTGTATGATCCAGCACTTTTATGAAGCGTGCAAATATAAGGGTTTATTTTGCCAATATCTTGGCCTGATTCTGGTAATTACTCTATCCGTGATTGGAAATACCACTTCCTGATTGAATATTGCAGTATATAACCTCCTCTCCCTCTTTTATGTCATTGCGGGATTGACCCGCAATCTTTTGGCCTCCATGCGGTCAGCTGCCCCGAGATTCCGCATCGGGGCCCGGAATGACGCATGCGGGATAGAGCTACAGCCTATTTCCGCTTAATTTTACGCTCTTCTTGTCGGCCGTCCTATAATCGTTGTATTTCGTTCTTTAAACCCTTCAATTCCGGATTATTTGCTTTAATAAGTTCCATTTTCCAGTTTCATTCCCCGTTTTTTAACTGCTTTTACCGCTCTATTGCATCTGCCAAAAGTCATATGCTTCAAAGTAGATCAGATACCTATCGTTATATTTTTGGGTAAATATTGATCCTTTGCCCATAAAATGCTCCTCCACTCTCTTTTGGATAGCAGAAGTATAGAAAGTTTGAAAAATACGAAGATCAGAATTTTAAGGGCCCTGTAATACGGAAAACAAGTGCTAAACGGAGGAGTCCCCCAGAGTCAATAAGGGTCGGGTAATTGAAGTTTCCCCAGTCGTTCGCTTTAGGCCCTTCTAAATCAGATAAAATTATAGAACTATCTATTCCACTAACAGGGTTTAAAAGTGTCCTTTATCCCGAAGATCTTGTACTCCCACAAATCCTGATTCCAATTCGGTATGGCCGATATTATATTTTAGTTAACACGCCATTCACCAAACGAAACAGACAACAAAACAGAATTGTTATTTTCTATGCTCATAACATACTGCCCCATAATAAAATAGTTTAGGGCATTTAGTGTCTATTGGAGTGATTTCCAATTAGAACAAACAATAAATGTTTAACAAATTGCTGTTGATTTAAGGTACGGTGATTAAATCGAAATTCAATTTCTTTTAGGTAGTATA
>Ga0079226_10004194_pt1 | contig 11009 bp, 9 predicted proteins | sample Poulit2014_FD_76345 | JGI IMG/M metagenome (GOLD analysis project Ga0079226, IMG submission 76345) | Agricultural soil microbial communities from Georgia to study Nitrogen management - Poultry litter 2014 | ecosystem: Environmental > Terrestrial > Soil > Agricultural land | place: USA: Georgia...
CATTCTAGAAACAAAAGGCATTGCGGAAGTGGCACGTAAAACTTCCATTTGTTCAAAAATATGCGAGAGCTTGACATATTCAGCCTGACCGGTATCGACATTGGTCAGTGTGGCATAGAAATCAATGCCGGAATCAATAAATGCTTTCTCATCAAAACGATCGATATTTATTGGCAAATCATAAAAAGCGAAATCTTTGTTTACGATATTGCCGGTGGTGATTAAGCTGTGTAACCCCATATAACGTTTGTCATTCAAATATTTCAAGTTGTAACGTAACGCACGACCTTTCTGTTTTGAGGGATAATTTACGCCGAATAACACACCTGCTGACACGCCGACAATACCATCGACGTGAATATCCTGTTCTAAAAAAACATCTAAAATACCGGCGGTATATAGCCCTCGCATTGCCCCGCCTTCTAATACCAGACCTACTTTCATTTTCCCCTCTCTATTTCGTGGATTTTTGATCTTAGCGATAACTTTATGGAATGTCTATGTAGGTTTTTGCAAACAAGAAGGAAAAAATATGGTAAGCTAATAGGCGTTTACGCTACAATAATCAACGTTTTAGCCATAAATAAATTGGGTGAGTTACAATGGATTTACAGCAAATTTTAATTATGCTTGGAGTGCTTGCATTAGGCGTTCTAATCGGGCACGGAGTTTGGTCTAGCCGTCGTGAAAAAGCGCAGTTTGTAAAATCTGCCCAGCAATTTGAGCGTCAGCATCGTCCGCCGCATTCACCACAACAAGCACAGGCTTCGGTTTATGGTCAGGATGCACAAACACCGCATAATCCCTATTCTCAGAATGTAGCACCGGTAACTCGACAACCTCAGCAAGCGAATTATGGAATGGCACAACAACCGATGCAGCAACCGCTTGATTCAGTTCAACCTATGGCTCAACCTTCGCCGTATCAAACCCAATTACCGTTGGATGAACAGGAAACGATAGCACCAAGTTATGAAGAAAGAACGGCAAGAAGTGTTGAGAGTATTAAAATTACGTTGCCGAATTCAACAACGCAAACTCAGACCAATAATGTTGAAACTGTAAAAATGAATGCGTCTGTGCAAAATTCAGTGTCTTATGAAGCGTCGAAAGAATCGGTTGCCGAACCAATTTCTCAAGTGGAAGCGAGAGCGGTATATCAACAGCAGCAGGAAAATGTTGTGCAGGCAGAGCCGGAGCAACCTCAGCAACGTGTTGCTACTGAAGAACAGAGCAGTGTCATCGCAAATGAAGCATCGCAGAAAAAACCTGATTTTATTATGTTGTATGTGGTTGCACCGGAAAATCGTCAATTTTATGGTGTTCATATTCAAGAGATTTTGGAAGAGCTTGGTTTTATTTTCGGGGAATACAATATTTATCACCGTCATTTAGATGTAAATATGGTGAAAAGTCCGATAATTTTCAGTGTGGCAAATATGGTGCAGCCCGGAACATTTGATCCTAACAATATGGAGAATTTTTCTACGATTGGCTTAACATTATTTATGCGATTGCCGTCTCCGGCGAGTGATATTGTGAACTTTAGAATGTTATGTCGAGCAGCGGAAACATTGGCAGAAAAATTGAATGGTTTCGTTTTAAATGATAAACGTGAAATTTTTGATGATAACAGCCGTGATCGCTATTTGCAGATGTTGGGAGCACCTAATTCTTAAAGTTTAAAGAGAAACAGCAGATATAAAAATAGCACCTTTGCGGTGCTATTTTTTTGCTTATTTATTGGTTAATGTTGTCATTAAACCGGCTCTAAATCTCCACAGAAACGATAACCTTCGCCGTGGATAGTCGCAATAATTTCCGGTGTATCCGGGTGTTCTTCAAAGTGCTTACGAATGCGACGAATGGTGACATCCACCGTTCTGTCATTCGGTTTCAAATCACGACCGGTCATTTTTTTCAATAAATCATCGCGAGTTTGAATTTTACCCGGGTTTTCACAGAAGTGAAGCATTGCACGAAATTCACTGCGTGGCAGTTTTTGCGCTACGCCATCAGGATTAATCAATGTACGGCTGTTAATATCTAATGTCCAACCGTTAAATTGATATTTTTCAATATGTTTTTGGCTATTTGCGTTTTTATCCTGCATTGTGCGTTGTAACAGATTGCGAGTACGGATAGTTAATTCTCTTGGGTTAAATGGCTTGGTGATGTAGTCATCCGCACCGATTTCTAAACCAAGAATACGATCCACTTCGTTATCACGACCGGTTAAAAACATTAATGCAATATTGTTTTGTTCACGTAATTCACGCGCTAGTAACAAACCATTTTTACCCGGTAGATTGATATCCATAATCACTAAATTTATTTTCTGTGCAGCAAGTTGTTGGTTCATTTGAGCACCATCAACAGCTTCAAATACCCGATAACCTTCTGCTTCAAAAATATTTTTAAGCGTGTTACGTGTCACCGCTTCATCTTCGACAATCAGAATTTTAGGTGTCATAGCTTATATCCTTAAAAATTAAATTTAACAAATCGTTCATCAAATCAAAAAATTGCCCAGTATTTTAACGAGCAGAACTCATTGCGACAATAATAAATGTTAAATTTGTTACATTATAGGGAAATTTTATGATCTAAGTCAGAAGATTGAACAATAATTTTTCCTTAGTATTTCAAAAGAGAAATACTAAGGAATAAGGGGAAATTAATGTTCCCTTGTTTTAAAGAAAACAACGTCCGGATAACGTTCTTGAGTAAGATTTAAATTGACCATTGTTGGTGCAATATAGGTTAAGTTATCGCCACCGTCTAAGGCTAAATGTTGTTCATTTTTGCGTTTAAACTCTTCAAATTTTTTATTATCTGAACATTCCACCCAGCGAGCAGTCGCGACATTGACTGTTTCATAAATTGCTTCTACGTTATATTCCGTTTTTAAACGTGCAACAACAACATCAAATTGCAAAACACCCACCGCACCTACGATTAAATCATTATTAATCAGTGGGCGGAAAACCTGCACTGCACCCTCTTCGGAAAGTTGAACCAGTCCTTTTAGTAGCTGTTTCTGTTTTAGTGGATCTTTCAAACGAATACGGCGGAACAGTTCCGGTGCAAAATTCGGAATACCGGTAAATTTCAGCTCTTCGCCTTGAGTAAAGGTATCACCGATTTGGATTGTTCCGTGATTATGTAAGCCAATGATGTCACCGGCATAACTCTCTTCTACGTGGCTGCGATCACCAGCCATAAAGGTTAAGGCATCAGCGATGACAACATCTTTTCCAATGCGGATATGGCGAAGTTTCATCCCTTTTTCATATTTACCGGAAACAATTCGTAAAAAGGCGACACGATCGCGATGTTTTGGATCCATATTAGCTTGAATTTTGAAGACAAAGCCGGAAAAATTTTCTTCGGTAGCTTCTACAGTACGTACATCAGTTTGACGTGATTGTGGCGCCGGTGCCCATTGTGTTAAGCCATCCAGCATATGATCAACCCCAAAATTACCGAGCGCAGTTCCGAAAAATACCGGCGTTAATTCACCTTTAAGGAAAGCATCCAAATCAAATTCATTGCTTGCCCCTTGGATCAATTCCAATTCATCGCGTAACTGCTGCGCTAAATCGTCACCAACAGCTTGATCCAATTCCGGATTATTTAAACCTTTGATAATACGAACTTCCTGAATGGTGTGTCCTTGCCCGGTTTGGTATAAATAGGTTTCATCTTTATAAAGGTGATATACGCCTTTGAACAATTTACCGCAACCAATTGGCCAAGTGATTGGGGCACAATTAATTTTTAGAACGTTTTCCACTTCATCCAATAACTCCATCGGATCACGAATATCTCGGTCGAGTTTATTCATAAAGGTCAGGATCGGGGTATCTCGTAAGCGAGTGACTTCCATTAGTTTGATAGTACGTTCCTCAACCCCTTTAGCAGCATCGATAACCATCAAACAGCTATCGACAGCGGTTAATGTACGATAAGTATCTTACGAGAAGTCTTCGTGCCCCGGTGTATCCAATAAATTCACCAAACAGTCATTATATGGAAATTGCATTACGGAGGTGGTAATGGAAATTCCACGTTGCTTTTCCATTTCCATCCAGTCGGATTTTGCGTGTTGATTAGATCCTCGACCTTTTACTGTACCGGCGGTTTTGATGGCTTGCCCATAGAGTAATACTTTTTCTGTGATGGTGGTTTTCCCGGCATCCGGGTGAGAAATAATCGCAAAAGTTCTGCGTTTATTGACTTCTTCTAAGAATGTTTGAGTTGTCATAAAGTAAATATGTTATTGAAATAAAAGAGATATTCAAAAAAAATGACTTTCCCTTCAAGAGCAAAGGGAAAGTCGGACTATTACTAAAATTTATTTGATGGTGACTTTGGCAAATTTGCGTTTACCTACTTGGTAAACGGCAGTAGAAGCAGAAATAACAAGTTTGCTATCTTCTACTTTTTCGCCGTCAATTTTCACGCCACCTTGTTTAATCATACGTAACGCTTCGGATGTCGAAGAGACCAAATCCGCTTCTTTTAATAGGTTGGCAATAGGCATTTCACCTTCAAAAGTGAATTCAGGCATCTCATCCGGCATTGCGCCTTTTTGGAAACGTTCAATGAAGGTTTGTTCCGCTGCATCCGCTGCCGCTTTATCGTGGAAACGTTCGATCAACTCTTTTGCTAAGAGAATTTTTACATCACGCGGGTTACGACCATTGGCAACATCTTGTTTTAATTGAGCAATTTCGTCCAAGGAACGGAAAGAGAGCAGATCATACCAACGCCACATCAATTCATCGGAAATTGACATCACTTTGCCAAACATATCATCAGGTGCTTCGGAAACGCCGATATAGTTACCTAATGATTTTGACATTTTTTTCTCGCCGTCAAGACCTTCCAAAAGCGGAAGTGTGATTGCTACTTGAGGTTTTAAACCGCGAGCTTTTTGTAATTCACGACCAACCAATAAATTGAATTTTTGGTCGGTTCCGCCAAGTTCAACATCTGCTTCTAAAGCAACAGAATCATAACCTTGTAATAAAGGATAGATAAATTCGTGGATGGCGATAGATTGATGATTAGAAAAACGTTTTTTGAAATCATCGCGTTCCAACATACGTGCAACGGTATATTGAGAAGCTAAACGAATCATTCCTTCTGTACCAAGTTCGCCTAACCAGGAAGAGTTGAATACAACGTGAGTTTTTTCCGGATCCAAAATTTTATAAATTTGTTGTTTATAGGTTTCCGCATTGCGTAATACATCTTCACGAGTAAGTGGTGGACGAGTGGTGTTTTTGCCGGAAGGATCGCCGACCATACCGGTAAAATCACCGATTAAGAAATAAACTTCGTGACCTAATTGTTGGAATTGACGCAATTTGTTCAATACAACAGTATGACCGAGGTGAATGTCCGGTGCTGTTGGATCGGCACCAAGTTTAATTTTTAATGGACGATTTTCCTTAAGTTTTTCAATAAGATCTTCTTCTGAAAGTACTTCATCTACGCCGCGCTTTAATTCCGCGAGAACTTGATTTATATCTGTCATAACAGTCCCTAAAAAATAAATAAAAATAACGACTTTTCCATTATAAAGGTTATTTATTAAATAGAAAGCATACAAGAGGAAATAGCTGTGCTTTAGGCAAAAAAAAGCCTCTTTTTGTGGGTAAAAGAGGCAAAGTGTTGGAGTGATTATCAAAATTTATGGCTTAAATATAAATGAAAATAATTCTCAACAAAAGAGGAATTACAAATATTTACATTTTCAATGAGTGATAGAACGAAATAAGGTTGTTAATGAGTTATCAAAATGATGTAACTTATTGTTCAGCTATCTGAAAAATTGCTTTTTTTTATTAAAAAATTGCCCTTTTTTCTTAATTTAGTGATACAGTTAATCGACTTGATCTTAGACATATTAAGATCAATTTATGGGAGGATAAACACTTATCCTGATGAATAATGAGCTGATTTTTAAGGAATAATTATGCTAATTGGTGTACCTAAGGAGTTGCTCGATAAAGAATGTCGTGTGGCGGCAACGCCTAAAACCGTCCAACAGCTTAAAAAGCTCGGTTTTGATGTGATTATTGAGCAAAATGCCGGTTTTAAAGCAAGTTTTGAAGATCACGCTTTTGCTGAAGCAGGAGCGAAGATCGGGAAAGCCGATGATGTTTGGCAAGCAGATATCATTTTAAAAGTTAATCCACCAACAGACGATGAAATTGCAAAGATCAAAGAAGGTGCAACGCTAATTAGCTTTATTTGGCCTGCGCAACATCCTGATTTAATGAAAAAATTGTCTAGCAAAAAAATTAATGTGCTAGCAATGGATGCGGTGCCGCGTATTTCTCGTGCACAATCATTGGATGCGTTGAGTTCAATGGCAAATATTGCCGGTTATCGTGCGGTTGTGGAGGCAGCGCACGAGTTTGGTAGTTTCTTTACCGGGCAAATCACTGCTGCAGGTAAAGTGCCGCCAGCAAAAGTATTGGTTATCGGTGCCGGCGTTGCCGGATTGGCAGCAATCGGAGCGGCTAACAGCCTTGGCGCAATCGTTCGTGCATTTGACTCCCGTCCGGAAGTAAAAGAACAAGTTGAAAGTATGGGCGCCTCTTTCCTTGAAATTAATTATCAGGAAGAAGGCGGTAGCGGTGATGGTTATGCTAAAGTGATGTCGGAAGAGTTTAACCGTCGTGCAATGGCACTTTATGCGGAACAGGCAAAAGAGGTTGATATTATCATTACTACTGCACTGATTCCGGGTAAACCGGCACCACGCTTGATTACAAAAGAGATGGTTGAAAGTATGAAACCGGGTAGTGTGATTGTCGATTTGGCAGCAGCTACCGGCGGTAACTGTGAACTTTCTAAAGCGGATGAAGTGGTTATTACAGAAAATCAAGTCAAAATTATCGGTTATACCGATTTACCAAGTCGTTTGCCAACTCAATCCTCTCAGCTTTATGGCACTAACTTAGTTAACTTATTGAAACTCTTGTGCAAAGAGAAAAACGGCATCATCAATATTGATTTTGAAGATGTAGTTCAACGTGGCGTTACCGTTATTCGTGATGGTGAAATCACGTGGCCAGCTCCTCCAATAAAAGTTTCTGCACAACCGCAAAAACCGAAAGCGGCAGTGAAAGAGGAAAAAGCAGAGGAAAAACCGGTAAATCCGGCACGTAAATGGGGATTATTAATTACTGCTATCGTGCTATATATGTGCGTGGCTTCGGTTGCGCCGGCAGCGTTTTTATCTCATTTTACCGTATTCGTGCTTTCTTGTGTTGTCGGTTACTATGTAGTGTGGAATGTCAGCCACGCCCTACATACTCCGTTAATGGCGGTAACCAATGCAATTTCCGGTATTATTATCGTTGGTGCATTGCTACAAATCGGGCACGGGCATTTTATTGTCAGTCTGTTAGCGTTTATCGCGATTTTGGTTGCAAGCATTAATATCTTTGGTGGCTTCAAAGTAACACAAAGAATGTTGGCAATGTTCAGAAAAGGTTAAGGAGTCAATAATGTCTGAAAGTTTTGTGCATGCAGCCTATATCATTGCTGCAGTATTGTTTATTATGAGTTTGGCTGGGTTGTCTAAACACGAAACTGCGAAAGCTGGTTGTTGGTACGGTATTATCGGGATGACAATTGCGCTATTTACAACAGTATTCGGCCCACATACTCACGGACAATTTTGGATCATCATTGCGATGATTATTGGCGCTATACTCGGTATTCGCAAAGCATTGAAAGTTGAAATGACAGAAATGCCGGAGTTGGTTGCCTTATTACATAGTTTTGTTGGTTTAGCGGCAGTGCTTGTTGGCTTTAACAGCTATTTATCTCACGGCGTAACTGATCCGACACTGGAAAATATTCATAATATTGAAGTGTTCTTAGGCGTCTTTATCGGTGCGGTAACTTTTACCGGTTCTATCGTCGCATTCGGTAAATTACGCGGTATCATCAAATCTAAAGCATTGATGTTGCCACATCGTCATAAATTAAACTTGCTTGCGTTAATTGTTTCTTTCCTTTTAATGCTCTGCTTCTTGAATGAACCTGCATTGTTACCATTGATATTAATGACAATTATTGCATTGGTTTTCGGTTGGCACTTGGTTGCCTCCATCGGTGGTGCGGATATGCCGGTTGTGGTTTCAATGTTGAACTCCTATTCCGGATGGGCAGCAGCGGCAGCAGGTTTTATGCTAAGTAATGATTTATTGATCGTTACCGGTGCATTGGTCGGTTCTTCAGGGGCAATTCTTTCTTACATTATGTGTAAGGCGATGAATCGTTCATTTATCAGCGTGATTGCCGGCGGTTTCGGTAATGATGTTGTAGCGAAGAGCGATGAAGAACAGGGCGAATATCGTGATGTGAAGGCGGAAGAAGTGGCGGAAATGTTGAAGAATGCGAGTTCCGTTATCATCACTCCGGGATATGGGATGGCAGTAGCGCAAGCGCAATATCCGGTGGCGGATATTACTCAAAAATTGCGTGAAAAAGGTATCAATGTCCGTTTCGGTATCCATCCGGTTGCAGGACGTTTGCCGGGGCATATGAATGTGTTGTTGGCAGAAGCTAAAGTGCCTTACGACATTGTGTTGGAAATGGATGAAATCAATGATGATTTTGCTGATACCGATGTTGTGTTGGTTATTGGGGCAAATGATACAGTAAACCCAGCCGCACAGGATGATCCTAGCAGCCCAATCGCAGGTATGCCAGTATTGGAAGTGTGGAAAGCACAAAATGTTGTGGTGTTTAAACGTTCAATGAACACCGGCTATGCGGGCGTACAAAATCCATTATTCTTTAAAGAAAATACGCAAATGCTATTTGGCGATGCGAAAGAGAGTGTGGATAATATTCTTAAAGCATTAAATTAATTTAAGCTTAAATAAATCAAAGGGTTACTAAAATGGTAGCCCTTTTTTATCTCGTCAGTTTTTGTTCGGTTTAGGCAAATAAAATGATGGAACAATGGCAATCTCTTGTTTGTGAAATTGAGAAATCTGATATTTTCTAAAGTTTATTTAATAAACAAGTGATTTTAGAAATATCTTTTGCTTAACGGCAAAATATGATAAAACTAGCCTTCTTTTTTGGAATTATTGATAGGGAAAACTATGTCAAACTTACAACAAATTATTGAAGAAGCATTTGAAAGACGTGCTGAAATTACTCCAACTACAGTGGATGCAGCAACAAGAGCTGCAGTAGAAGAGGTTATTCAAGATCTTGATAAAGGTAAACGTCGTGTTGCTGAAAAAGTGAATGGTGAGTGGGTGGTTAATCAGTGGTTAAAGAAAGCCGTATTACTCTCTTTCCGTATTAACGATAATCAGATTGTCGATGGTGCTGAAACCAAATATTACGATAAAGTACCAATGAAATTTGCGAATTACGATGAAGCGCGTTTTAAACAGGAAGGTTTCCGTGTGGTTCCACCAGCGGCAGTACGCCAAGGTGCATTTATTGCTAAAAATACAGTATTGATGCCGTCTTACGTCAATATCGGCGCTTATGTGGATGAAGGAACAATGGTTGATACTTGGGCAACAGTCGGTTCTTGTGCACAAATTGGTAAAAATGTTCATTTATCCGGTGGTGTTGGAATTGGTGGTGTATTAGAACCATTGCAGGCAAATCCAACTATTATCGAAGATAACTGTTTTATCGGTGCAAGATCTGAAATTGTGGAAGGTGTGATTGTCGAAGAAGGTTCTGTCATTTCGATGGGTGTGTTTATTGGTCAAAGTACCAAAATTTATGATCGTGAAACCGGAGAGATCCATTATGGTCGTGTGCCGGCAGGTTCGGTGGTCGTTTCAGGTAGTTTGCCAAGCAAAGATGGTTCACATAGCTTATATTGTGCGGTAATTGTGAAAAAAGTTGATGCAAAAACACGCGGAAAAGTAGGAATTAATGAATTATTAAGAACAATTGATGAGTAATTCTCTAAAAATTGTTGTCTAAGAAAGCCTGTTTTGCAAAAAACAGGCTTATTTTTAATCGATCCTAACGAATGGATTACATCATTAACTCAAGAAGGAATTTGTAATGAAAAAAACATTATTAGCTACATTAGTTTTAGGTACGTCTTTGGCTTTAACAGGTTGTTTTGATAAAGATACTAAAGAATCTGCAACTAATGCCGCTACAAAAGCAGTAAAAGATGTTAAACAAGCAGCAAGTGATGCTAAAGATGCTGCGAAAGAAGCGGTTACTGATGCAAAAGATGCAGCAGCAGCGAAAGTTGAAGAAGCTAAACAAGCTACAGCAGAAAAAGTGGATGCAGCCAAAGAAGCTGTAGGTGAAGCGAAAGATGCGGCAGCAGCGAAAGTTGAAGAAGCCAAACAAGCTACAGCAGAAAAAGTGGATGCAGCTAAAGAAGCTGTAGGTGAAGCGAAAGATGCGGCAGCAGCGAAAGTTGAAGAAGCTAAACAAGCTACAGCAGAAAAAGTGGATGCTGCTAAAGAAGCAGTAGGTGAAGCGAAAGATGCGGCAGCTACAAAAGTGGAAGATGCAGCCAAAGCTGTTGCTGATAAGGCAGCAGAATTAAAAAGCGAAAATAAATAATACCTGACAGTTGTTAGGTTTTACGGATGAAAGCTGGTATTCGGATGAATATCAGCTTTTTTTGTAAGATGCGGAGTGAAACGGATCACGTTAAAACGATCTTAACTGAAATTTTTCAGCGAATTACAGCGGTTTTCAGTTTAGTAAAATGAAAAATAAAGTAAATTTTCGGTTAGAGCTATGATGAATAAAGAAAAAAGGCGATTTTACGTGGGAAATTGGTGAAAAAATGATAAATGTGACATCTATTTTTGTCACAACAGCCACCAAAACAGCCACCAAGAGAGAAAGGCATAGTAGACAAAAGTGTTGGTTTTTCTGCAAACTATGCCTCTAATGGACAAAAGTGTTGGTTTTAATTATTTCCCCTAATTATTACCAACTCTTTTTATTTAAAAAATCCTTTATAAACA
>Ga0079226_10004195_pt1 | contig 11007 bp, 14 predicted proteins | sample Poulit2014_FD_76345 | JGI IMG/M metagenome (GOLD analysis project Ga0079226, IMG submission 76345) | Agricultural soil microbial communities from Georgia to study Nitrogen management - Poultry litter 2014 | ecosystem: Environmental > Terrestrial > Soil > Agricultural land | place: USA: Georgia...
AATATTTTATTGGCAAGCGCAATTCTTGTAGTTATCATTTTTGCGCTCGGGTTAGGAACGGAAGGCATTGCTCCATATTTATCCGACGCAGCTGAAACGTTGATGAATCCATCCATCTATATCGATGTCATCATGCCTCAATAATGAAGTGGAAATGGGAGGGAGACTAGCGTGGCCGGACAGTTTTTGCTCAATTTGTTCATTGCATTTTTATGGGTTTTGCTTAAAGATGAAGATGTGTTGCGAATCCAAACGATAGCGACAGGCTTTATTCTTGGAAGTTTTATTGTATTGTTGATGCGACGCTTTTTTGGCGGAACTTTCTACTTGCATCGATGTTTATCGGTCATCAAATTGATTTTAATTTTCATATCCGAATTATTTCAATCGACAGTTGTCGTCATCAAACATATCTTAAGCCCTAAAATTAATATTGAGCCTGGGATATTCTCGTATAAAACGATATTGAAAGGCGACTGGGAAGTGACGACGCTAGCGCTATTATTGACGCTTACACCGGGGTCGGTCGTGATGGAAGTAAACGAGGAAGGAAATGTTTTCTACATCCATGCAATGGATATCAAAAGATACAAAGGCGATTTAGAGCGTTCTTTAAAAGTGTTTGAAAAAGCAATCATGGAGGTGACGAGATAATGATTGAAACAATATTGACCATTTCTTTAATTTTATTCGGTGTTGCGATTGCAATTACATTTATTCGCATCGCAATCGGCCCATCTATCTCCGATAGAGTTATTGCACTTGATGTCATCGGCGTCAATTTAATTTCGGCCATAGCGATTATCTCGATTCTCTTTAACACGAAAGCTTTTTTCGATGTCATTCTCGTTCTTGGGATATTAGCGTTCATCAGCACGATTTCTTTTTCGAAATTTTTGGAACGAGGTGTTATCATTGAACGGAAACGTGACCTTTGAAGCAATCGGCGCAATAATCATATTAATCGGCAGCATCATCAGCGTGATCAGCGCAGTCGGCATGATCCGCTTTCCCGATATTTATTCTCGCGCTCATGCAGCTACGAAAACGACGACACTAGCCGTTCTCATCACCCTTGTCGGTACGTTCATTTATGTCTGGCTCGGCGAAGGATTTATAAGCATCCGCCTCATACTCGGAATTATTTTCGTCTTTATGACTGCCCCGGTTTCAGGACATCTCGTTCTCCGTTCGGCTTACCGGGCAAATGTGAAAATGGCTGATGAAACGAAAGAAGATGAACTTAAACCTGTGCTTGAACAAAATAAGCTTTCTGCAGAAAAAAGGGGAGAATAATCCCCTTATTTCTGTCAGTCATGTATAAATCTTGTAATGAATCCCAAATTCTCTTCGTCAGCGATGAAATAGTCAAATCCGTAGAGCGATGCCACGCCTAAAACAACCGTCCAAGCTAATAAACTCGCAGTCATCAAGTATAATGTCTTTGCTTTTTGCCCACCGAATGTAATTGCAAGCAATGCCGACAAATGGCTCCCGACAAAAAAAGGACCGATAAAAGCGAGCCCTGGCAGGCCATATTTATCCCAAAGCGACTTTGCCCGCTGATGCCGTTTCGATTCAGGTGATGCAGATAAATCTTTGCCCTTTCTTTTTCTCCGCCACTCTCTAAATTTATCCAAGAAAACGATGAGCAAGGCAATCGTAAGCAAATTTCCTAAAAAAGAGACAATCATAACCGGAACCGCTGGAAGGCCGCCGATAATCGCTATCGGCACAATTACCATAATTTCAAAAAACGGGGTAGCCGCCAGCAAAAAAATAATCAAATATGCAGTTAGCATCAGCTTATTCCTCCTTAAACACTTTCCTCATTTCCATCCAGTAAATCAAATATTGAATCACTCCAAGTGCTACGAGAAGCCAAATAGCAAAATAAGGAATGACGTCATGAAACATCGTAACCAACACAATCCCGATAGGAATCGCGAAATAATAAAATATATATACTTTTCTTGTCGCCTTGAATGTCACCCATTGCATCCCTTCATCTTCTTCCCGCAATTCGTAAGGGATATATGTCAAAAGCTTTATTTTTCTTGCAGGGTGCTTTTTATTATGAATAAGCATCAGCCCAAAGTAAACAATAAATAAAGTGAAAAATGGGATGAAAAGTTTGCCGTATGGCCACTCTTCTTGCACACCTACATAAACGACCCCCAAATAGACCAACATTGCAATCATTACTAGTGGAGACCGTAATAATCTCTCTAACATCATCACTCCGCCTTTCCACTTTCTTCAAGCCAAAATATTTCTTCCAAAGAGAGATCGAACACTTTCGCAATTTTCAAAGCTAATTTCACCGACGGTTCATAATCTCCCTTTTCAATCAATCCAATTGTTTGCCTAGTGACGCCAACTAAATTGCCTAATTCTGTTTGAGAATAATGATCTCGTGCCCTTAATTCTCTAACACGATTGCAGAGCATAGAAAATCCCCTTTCTCTCGAACACAAACTTAGTGTACAATAAACCCAACATAATGTAAATTATATTTAACATTATGTTATGGAAAATTTACATATTGCGTACTTGAAAATTTCAAAATAATGATTTTTAGGATTAAACTTAAGATTGAATCAGTTTCGAAGGTGGATGGGGAAGAAGAAAGCAAATATCAGCGTTTCGCATTTTTTAAAGAGGGGGAGAGGGAAGGTCATCCATCCGGATGCTATATGAGCATGTCGAGGGAAATTTTGCGAATCGGAATATTATATCGGCGAGAAGGAAGGGGATATCGACGTCAGCTCAAGCAACGCAAGCCAAATAAAAAAATCTGACTCCCGTATGCAACAGAAGTTAGATTTTTTTCGTTCATCAGACATTTCTTTTTTTCATTTGTTTGCTTCTCAACTGTCCGCAAGCTGCATCGATATCTGTCCCTTGTTCTTGGCGGACACCGCAATTGATGCCCTTTTCCTTCAACGTCTTCCTAAACGCTTCGATAGCATGAGGAGTGCTTCTTTCGTACTGTATATGTTCGTTGACAGGATTATAAGGAATCAAATTTACATAAGACAGATGCCGCTTGTTTTGCAGCAACGCCGCTAGTTGATGGGCATGTTCTTCTCGATCATTCACTTCTTTGATCAAAATATATTCAAAAGTGATTCGCCGATTCGTTTTTTCCAAATAATAATCCACCGCATCCATCAATTTATCTATCGGAAAAGCACGGTTTATTTTCATAATGCTCGTTCTAAGTTCATCATTTGGCGCATGAAGGGAAATAGCCAAATTGATTTGCAATCCCAAATCAGCAAATTCATATATTTTATGAGCCAATCCGCTTGTCGATACCGTAATATGCCTTGCGCCGATTGAAAGTCCCTCTTGGTCGTTCACAATATGGAGAAAATCAGTAAGGTTGGAAAAATTATCGAACGGTTCGCCGATTCCCATCACGACAATATGGCTGACGCGTTCCTTTTTATTCCGCTTATCTAGGAACATCTGGACTTTCACAATCTGTTCGACAATTTCCCCAGCAGTCAAATCACGCTTTTTCGACAAAATCCCGCTTGCGCAAAAAGTGCAGCCGATATTGCAGCCGACTTGCGTTGTCACACAGATGGACAAGCCATAATGATGACGCATGAGCACCGTTTCAATTAAGTTGCCATCTTCCAATTTGAACAGAAACTTGATTGTGCCATCAGCCGACTCTTGCTTCAGTTCCACATCTAGTGATTCAATGATGAAATTTTCCTCCAAAAGTTTGAGGCAGCTCTTATTGAGATTGCTCATCTCGTCAAAATGTTTCACACGTTTTTTGTATAGCCAATTCCAAATTTGCGCCGCTCTGAACTTTTTTTCCCCCGCTTCCGCCAGCCAGTTTTCCAGCTGATTGAAAGTCAAGCTATATATGGACTTTTTCATTATTAACCCTCTTCGTATAGTATGTTTAGGCATTAATTTCTCGCCTTTATCATTTAAAATTTAAATAGCTGATGCGAATAATCCAATACATTTTTAAACCCGTTGCTTTCCACTACAGGCGGACGCTTTCCGCGGGCATGGCTTCCAGCCTCCTCGCTCGCAAAAAACGTTCGCTGCGGGGTCTCAAGACTCATGCTTTTCCCGCAGGAGTCGCCAGAACTTGTTTCCTGCTTATCTTATTCATTGATATGTCAAATGTCTTGGACGTTGTCGTGATGCTCAAAGAATAATGGTCTTAGGATCATTTGGGACAATTCTAACCCTCCTTGCGGGCATAACCGCATTTGAAAGACTGTTTCCCAGTGTGCGTTTCGACCTTCCTGCACGCAGGCTGGACACCTTGATGTTCGACCCTAGATGATAATAGCTCTAGGGCGGCTTTCGATAAAAGGATAGCACTCATATGCAAGGCTGCTGATCGGCGTTCACACTTTGGCATCCTAAGCGTCCAAGAATAATTGCACCTTGATAACTTAATAATTTTTTATTTCATTTGACATATCACCGCAGGTCTTTTCATTGCTTTTAAATATCTTCCTTTAACATCATAACATATTGCCGGCTGTTGCTATACATTTTAAGAGCACTTTCGTAAGCATTGTTGCTGTTAGATCTTCCAGTCGATATAAACTGCGACGTAACTTCGGACAGTAATTATCTTACCGCTACGGAAATACACTCCCGCTTTTTAGCGGGCGGCTGGTGTGCCTCCGACGTAGAGGACGTACTAGCGGATACGTCGCAATTTCGGTGGGAAGCGCAGTCCCAATCTTTTAGAAACAGCCTAAGAAAAAAGCTATTCCAATCGGTTGATAGAATAGCTCTTTTGACATCAAATATTCTATTTTTGGCACAAATTTTTATTCCAATTTATCCCCGATATCATGATTTGGCAAAATCAAGACCTCGACACGGCGATTGATTGCTCGATTATCCTCGTTTGTATTGGGTACAACCGGCCTATGCTCTCCATACCCGCGAGCACTGAACCACTCGGGATCAAGGTCTGTATTATCCAGCAATAAATACATAAATTGGATAGCGCGCATCGAACTCAATTCCCAGTTTGATGCAAACTCATCATTATGCATCGGCCGGTCGTCTGCATGCCCATTGATCACAATTTCATGAGGCGGGTCGGTATTCAAAAATGAAGCAATTTCTTGGGCTATGTCAACGCCCCGTTTTTTTACTTGAGCGCTTCCGGAGTCGAACGTTATATCCGTCCGCACAGTGACCAGCAAGCCTTCGGAAGTCAGTTTTGTTCCTAATGTTTCAGTCAAACTATTCGTTGCAATATAATTTTCGATGCTTTCTTGAATTCTTAACAATTCTTCGTATTCTTTAGCTTGTTCCTCACTCTCTTCGTCCATCTCGTACTTGTCATCTTCTTCATTTTCATTTTCTGTCATATCGGCCGGATCATCCTCCGGCAAGACGGCAGCGGCATCATCTATAATTCCTGCTCCGCTTGCAAGTTCCGTTTTGAATATGTATGCAAGCTGTTCAAATTTCTTTACATCAATTTCACTCATTGCAAACAGCACGATGAAGAGTGCAAGGAGAAGGGTGAGCATGTCCGCATAAGGAAGCAGCCACGAGTCATCCATTTTATCTTCGTGCCCTTTATTGCGTTTCCTCCGAGACATACATTCCCTCCTGTTCCTTGACCTCTTGAGCTTCCTCCAAATTGTCCAATTCTTTCGCCGATAAATAAGAGCCTAATTTATCTTTTATGACAGCAGGGGATTCTCCTATAGTGATAGAGAGTATCCCTTCCACCATAATCTCTTTGATTTTCACTTCTTGCTTCGACTTTTCCTTTAGTTTGTTTGCAAACGGATGCCATAGGACATATCCGGTGAAAATTCCGAGCAGAGTGGCGATGAATGCAGCTGAAATAGCCGCCCCCAAAACGTCCATATTTTCCATATTGCCGAGTGCGGCAACCAATCCTACGACAGCGCCAAGCACGCCTAAAGTCGGTGCATACGTACCCGCTTGCGTGAAAACTCTCGCTCCCTCCGCATGTCTTTCCTCCATCGCTGCAATTTTTTCCATCATGACATCGCGAATAAAATCAGGATTCTGCCCATCGACCGCCATTTGCAGGCCGGAAATCAAAAAAGGATCATCAATTTCTTCCATCTTGCCTTCTAACGACAATAGCCCTTCTCTACGTGTTTCTTCCGCCCACTCCGTGAAACGATCAATCAATTCCTTAATATCCACTTCGTCTTTTTCTGTAAAGACTATCTTGAACAGCGAAGGCACTTTTTTAATGACTCGTGTCGGAAAGGCAATCAATACAGATGCAGCTGTACCTGCTATAATGATGAGAAATGCTGCTGGATTAAGCAATGAATCCACAGGAACTCCCTTTAAAACCATCCCGATGCCTATCGCTACAAAACCAAGTATGATGCCAATAATCGACGTTCTATCCAACTAAAATCCTCCTCGTTCATCAACCTTCGCACAAATTTGCAATCAATATATATATCGGCAACTAGTGCAAAAGTATCAAGCCTAAAATCTCAAAATTAAAAAGTGACAAAAATATGAATTATATGCTATATTTCATAAGAGATGCACATAGTCTTTAGAAAGAAGGCATATTATGAATTCTGCAGAAAAGAAAAAAATAATAACTGAAAACAAACCAGTCTACTCGATTCTATTCATTATAGGAATGTGTCATTTACTGAATGATTCCCTTCAAGCAGTCATCCCAGCAATGTTTCCCATCTTAGAACGTTCCTTAGGGCTTACATTCACTCAACTTGGAATCATCGCTTTTGCTCTGAATATGCTCGCTTCCGTCATGCAACCGGTCATCGGCATGTATACAGACAAGCGGCCGATGCCTTACGCTTTGCCGCTAGGTCTGACAAGCAGCATGATCGGCATGCTAGGGCTAGCTTTAAGCCCAAATTTTGAAATGATTTTAATCAGCGTTTTATTTATCGGTCTCGGATCCGCGACTTTCCATCCAGAAGGTTCCCGGGTCGCCTTTTTGGCGGCAGGCCCAAGACGAGGACTTTCCCAAAGCATTTTTCAAGTAGGAGGAAATACCGGACAAGCACTGGCTCCTTTGATCACAGCTCTCGTTCTCGTTCCGCTCGGGCAATTTGGAGCGATTTGGTTTACGCTCGTCGCTGGATTAGCTGTCATTTTCCTGCTCTATATCGCAAAATGGTATGGCAATCAAATGACTGCTTACACTAATGAAAGAAAGAAGGAAGCTGGAACTTCTTCCCGTTCTGTTCCGAAAAAAGCAATCGTTTTTACGCTGCTTATCCTCATTTTCATGGTGTTTGCCAGGTCTTGGTACCAAAATGCAATTTCAAATTTTTATGCCTTTTATGCAATCGACAAATACAGCCTTTCGATAGCGGAAGCTCAAATTTATATCTTTCTCTTTTTGCTTATGGGCGCTATCGGAACGTTTATCGGGGGACCTTTGGCCGATCGGTTTGGAAAGCGGAACGTTATTTTATTCTCTTTGCTTGCGCCCGCTCCGCTCACCATACTGCTTCCGTTTGTCGGCCAGCATGTAGCCATGGGCATGCTATGCATCATCGGACTGCTCTTATTGTCCAGCTTTTCTGTCACAGTCGTTTACGCACAAGAATTGGTTCCAGGAAAAATCGGGACGATGTCCGGTCTCATTGTCGGACTTGCATTTGGCATGGGAGCAATCGGTTCTGTCGTTCTCGGCGCATTGATCGATTGGATTGGCCTTTTGCCGACGATGATTTTTGTCTCGTTGCTGCCCCTCATTGGAATTCTGACATTTCTTTTGCCAAAAGATGAAACAGTTGCCAAGTGGTATGCATAAGGATTTCGGCTTTCGTTTCATTTTCTAGTTTTTTCTTTGCGAATTTGGTAATCTTAAGTGAGGAAGCAAGAAGTTTTCGACACGAATTGTGGAGGTCATCTCAATGAAAAAGTTAGTCATTTTGGGTGGAGGGTACGGCGGAATCAAAGTGCTTACCGGTCTATTAGGCCTTGCATTGCCGGACGACGTGCAAATAACCGTTGTCGACAAAAATCCATACCATTCGTACAAGACGGAGTTTCATACGGTTGTAGCAGGAACAGCAGCAGAAACAGATGTCAGAACGGAATTCCCTGTGCATGAACAGGTCAATTATGAGTTTGGGAAAATAAAGTCTATAGATGTCGAAAAACAAGAAGTTTATTTTCAAGACAAAAGCACGATTGTACCTTATGATTATTTAGTTATTGCATTAGGATGCGAAGACGCATATCATGGAATCGAAGGTGCCGAACAATATACGGAAAGTGTTCAAAGCTTTTCCAAAGCAAGACATGCAGGCCTTGCTGTCGGAAATTTGAAAGCTTACGGAAAAGTGTCTATCGTCGGCGCGGGACTGAGCGGCATTGAAGTTGCCTCTGAAATCAGGGAAAGCAGGCCTGACCTCAATATCCGTCTGCTCGATCGCGGAGGGTCTGTTTTGAAGGCATTCGATCCAAAAATTCAAGCCCATGTCGCAGATTGGTTCGTAAAAAACGATGTCGAAGTTCTCCATCATGCAAACGTTGAGTATGTCGAAAAAGATGGCGTATGCAATAACGGCATCTGCTATGTAAACGACGTGACGATTTGGACGGCAGGTGTGCAACCACATAAAATCGTCAGAGAATTGCCTTTCAAAAAGGATAAGTATAACAAAGTCGCCGTCAACAAATTTTTCCAAGTGCCAGAACATGAAAATGTCTATGTCATCGGCGATAATGCTTCTTCCGTCCATTCGCCAAGCGGCCAATTGGCCGGGCAGCAAGGAGAGCAACTCGCCAATATTTTGGAAGATGTTCTCGACGGAAAGCAGCCGAAAGAGCCAAAGGAAATTAGACTCAGAGGAACGCTTGGATCATTAGGAAAATCGGATGGGTTCGGAAGCATGTTCTCCAAATCAGTGACAGGGCTTCTACCTCGATTGACCAAATCCGGTGTGCTTTGGCTGCAAAAACGGCACTGATTTCAAAAACAATTGCACAAAAGCTTAAACGATAATAAAAAACAACTGGTCCCATCCAGTTGTTTTTTCTATAGCAATAGTTTAATCACAAGCGGCGTGATGATGGAGACAAAAACAGCGCTTAAAATCATCGCAATCGTGCTGATAGAACCTTCCAACTGGCTGTTCTCCAGCGCCTTGGATGTTCCGATAGCATGGGAGGCCGATCCAAGACCGACACCACGGCCGATTGTTTCCGTCAATCGAAAACTGCTAAAAATATAAGAGCTGAACATTGCCCCGGAAATGCCCGCAATCATCACAAAGACTGCCGCTAAAGAGTCGATTCCTCCCAAGCCGTTGCTAATGTCCATGGCAACAGGCGTTGTGACAGACTTGGGCGTTATGGAATAAATAATCTCCTCGTGAAAACCGAACGCTTTTGAAAGAATCACGCCTGTGACGACACCGACGATAGAGCCGACTGCCGTGCCGGCGAGCAATGGGAGCAAAGATCGCTTCAAAACTTCTCTATTTTGATAGAGCGGGTAAGCCAATGCGACTACTGCCGGGCCTAAAAAGGCATTGATCCATTCGCCGCCAATCATGTAAGTGTCATACGAAATATCGAACGCGACCAAAAAAATGATAATCAGCAATGTAGCGACTGCAACCGGAAGCAAAAGCGGAGTATGCATCCGTTTATAAATCCATTTTGCGATCAAATAGGCGGCAATCGTTCCGATAATGACAAAAAAGACGGTGAAGAAATCATTCATTGCTGACATCCCTTTCTCTCGCGAGCATTTGGCTCACCGCACCCGAGCTGGCCATGACTAGCAATGTGCTGACAATTGTGATTACGATAAGGAGCATCCCTTTGCCTTTGAACAAACCATAGTAGTTTAGTATGCCTACAGTTGCCGGGATGAAAAAAAGCACCAGGTGGTCGACCATGAACCTTGCTCCTCTTTCAATCCACCTTGTCTTCAACAATCCCGTAGAGAGAAAAAGGAACATCAAAATCAGTCCGATTACGCTTCCGGGAATAAACGAATCAAAGTAACGCTGGATCCATAATCCAATCGAATAAAAAACGAACAATAATCCAATTTGCAGCACAATCTTGGCGTAATTCAACATTTCTCACCGTCTCTTCACGTTTAGCCAGCACGATAAATGACAAATTTTCCGTACTTCCCATGATCTCCATTCACTTTTATTTTGTTGATCATTTCAAAAGGCGTGCTCAAGTGCAAAAATTCTTTGAACTCAGGCAACGGGTAGTACATAATGAGCTCCACTGTTCTTTCATTTTCCTTCATTGATTTCAATATATTCATAACGACACGCTTGAAAATCTTTAGCGAAAAAGGATTGAAAAAGTAAAATCGATTGTCTTCCTCATCTATTTCGTATTGTTCAGCGAGCGCATATTCCAATGTAATCGGCGCTTTTATATGTTGTCTTTTCTTTCTGTACGTCTGTTTGTTCTTTAGCGCCTCATCGAACGTCTTATCATGCGCCTCCACTCCTGTAACGGGGATTTTAAACTCGTTATGCACGTAAAAGGCGACCCGTCCACGTCCGCATCCGAAATCGACCAAGCGATCGCCTTCATCAAATTTATATACGTCAAACAACTGTTTTAAAGCGGAATATGGCGTAGCTTCGTACCGATTATACGAAGCCTCTTTGCTTCCCCATTCCCTCAATCCGACTGTTCTTATATGCAACGAGCGATCTAACTTTCTTTCTGCCAATAAAACTTTCTCCATTTCCTTTTATATTCCATTAAAAAAGTTTGCACACAAAATCCAAACACCTCAAGATATTATTAATCTATCATATTATATCGCATAAATCATAGAAAAGGCTTTCTTGATTGAAAAAACAGCCCTAGTTCTTAGCTCTAGAGCTGCAAAAGTCGCGATTATACCATCACTTTGCAAATATCATTTGTGAATTCGACCGGATCTGCAATCGGCAATCCTTCAATCAACATCGCTTGGTTATATAGAAGATTTGTATAAAGCGCAAGTTTGTCTTCGTCGTTTTCATA
>Ga0079226_10004196_pt1 | contig 11005 bp, 9 predicted proteins | sample Poulit2014_FD_76345 | JGI IMG/M metagenome (GOLD analysis project Ga0079226, IMG submission 76345) | Agricultural soil microbial communities from Georgia to study Nitrogen management - Poultry litter 2014 | ecosystem: Environmental > Terrestrial > Soil > Agricultural land | place: USA: Georgia...
CTATAGACATTTCTACAAGTAAAATGCTAAAATCTTGCCCACCAAAAAGCAAGTTTTGCCATTGCCAATAATCTTTATAGTGTGCTATAGCTTCTACTAATAGATCACTTCTAAAAGAAGTTAGACTAGAGAAAACACCCTTCTCTTGATATATTTCATAAAACAAGTGGAACGTGTCCATTATTTTATCAGACATCATAAAATAGAATAGGCTAGCACTAATCAATCCTAGGGGAATCAAATAGAGCAAAATAGGTTTTCTTAGTTGTTTATCCCCAACAAACAAATAACCTAGATAAAGCGCTAAAAATAACCAAGGAAGCTTTGTACCTGCAATAATAGAACAAACTAAGAGCATTGATAGCAAAACTATTGGTCTTCTTATATAAGCTCTAAAAAGACTTACAAATAGCAAACTAAATATTAAGAAATATGATACATCGATGGAGCGTTTAAACACCCCTTTATATCCAAATCTATTTATGTAGGTTTGGAAGCTTTCTATCTCGAACACCATTCCAATTATGATAGTTGTTAAACCAAAGTAAATTAAAGACAAACAAGCCTGGATACAAATTTGGCGCTTTTTATCGGAGTTTAATAAAGCTTTAAATCCATAGTAATAAATAAAGGGAGAGAGGTATTTTACCAAATGCTGTAGTATTTCAATCTGGAAAAAATCTTTACCATAACCTATAACTACAGAAATAATTAAACTAGTTATTATAAAAAGTAAAACACGATAGTGCTTTAAAGCATTTGCACCTAAAAGAACCAATATAAACAGCTTAAATAGTTTTATCCACTCCAGCTCTTTATTGGCATTATAGAATTCCCACTGTCCTTGAATCATATCGAACAAGACAATTGCTATAAAAATAACAGCAGGCAATACTTGCTTTATATTTTCAAAACTCACTTTTCTCAAAGACATATTAAAATAACCTATCAGCTCTTAACGCAAAATAGAGATTAAAAATGAAAGTAAATTAATTGTTTATAAAAATATTCACCTCTTATAATAGTCATGTTGCAGCTTAAAAGTTTTAAATAATATTTACAAAAGTATTTTTGGAGTATTATTCAATATCTTTGATGACTTATGTGAAAGACAACCAAATTCTTTTATTTCATAAAATTATATGTCCAAAGTAATATTCCATGATCTCTCTATACAGCGAGGGCTAGATATGTTAATACTTATCCTGTTTATAGGATTATTACCTATCGATACGATAAACGGATTTTTATTACACAACAATGTTCCTTTACCTATTTCAGTAGCACAAATTTACAAGTCGTTACTGCTAATTTCGCTAGTCTTTAAAATAGCTTTCAGACCCAGATATTTACTTTACACTTTTTTTATATTCTGCTTCTTATTTTTACCTTCTATATACCAAGTATTCAGGCACGGCCAGATAAACCACTTATTTCCAGATATCATTAAAATATCTAGATACCTAACCATTATACTTAGTTTTTATTTTTTCACTAATTATTTTCAAAACCACCGTGGTGAAAAAATCATTTTCCAATTTGTATATATATCCTACGCTGTAGTGGTAGTTAATATATTGGTGAAGTATATTGGCTTAGGCTATCCAATGTATAATTATGGTAATATAGGAAGTCGTGGGTTCTTTTTTGCAGGAAATGAGATATCGGTTTTATTACTCATCTTATCGGCTATTATAGGGAAACGCTTATGGATTCAAAACAAGCGCTTCTTATACTTTGCAATTGGTTTATTGACTGTTTTTACAGCACTAACTATATCTTCAAAAGCGAGTATGGTAGGTGCAATAATCATTTTGTTAATGGTTCCTATAAAACGACCTAGTATAAGTGCAATTAATTTTAAAGCAGTATTTAGATATAGCCTATCGATCTTAATTTTCACTCCTTTAATAGTTATGGCATCTTGGAAGTTCGTAAAAAACTCTAAAGTTTACGAACGTTTTGTCCACTTTTATGACAAGCTTGACCTTCTAAGTTTTATTTATTCCAATAGAAATGTTTTCTTTTTTGAATATATAGAAATTTACAAGGAAAAATATAACTTTTTAGAGAAGTTTATAGGGGTTGGACAAACAGCTTATGAAGACTTAAGTAATATGCAGACAGTAGAGATTGATATTATAGACATTCTTTTTGCTCAAGGTGTTTTTGGTGTAATAATTTTTATAAGTCTAATAGCTTTTGTTCTTTTACAATCTTTAAAACTATCTTTTTTTAATAGTTACAACTACGCTAACTTCACCCTATTCATGTGTTTGCTTTTATTTGCTATATCCAATTTTTCAGGACACACATTTAATTCTGGAATGGCAGGTCCTTTTATTGGATTAACCTTCGCATTAATGTATATAAATCAAAGCCCAACTAAGGATTAATCTGTACAACATTAGCCATCAAAAACTCAAGAGCTTAAGGATATTGAGTTTAGATGAATGGTGTAGTATAGAATACTCCTTCCATACCACTTACTTTATAGACTAAGATGGTATGCTATAACTTTTCGATCAGTTCAGTTAATTTTTTATTAAAAACTGACGTATTAGATTGATAACTATCCAAGTTGTACTGATTTATATCTATGATTTTTTCTTCCAAATCACTAAGATCCTGTTTTAGTGGAATAATCAGATTCAGTTTGGTAAATGCCGCTAAAATTTCGAGTTGATGGTCATCAATATGTTCTTCATACTTTTTTAGACGCGGGGCAACCAACACTTTCTTACCCTTTTTCAATGCTGTAATAATAGATCCTGTACCCGCATGGCTTATAATAAATTCAGCATTCTCCATATATTCATTAAAGGTCTCTTTATCTAAGAATGGAATGCATTGAATGTGCTCAGAATCAAAATTATTATTTCCTATTTGTGCGATAACCTTTCCATTAAGCACTCCATTGTTGATAGCTGATTCTACAGCTTTCAAGAGTCTGGAGAAATTAAAGTTTTGTGTGCCTAGGGTAATAAATATCATATTTTAATAAATTGATCCAAAATACTTTGCCTTCGGATACAAATTTAGTAATCCTTTCCACTGTACAATAAAGGAGTCCGCAATAAGATAACAAATTCTACCCGTTAAGGTTTTAGAATCGGTGCGAGAAAAAGTCTCGATAAAAATCAACTTTTTCCCAAACAATTTTCCAATCAAAAACATAGGAATTACACAACCTGCTCCCGTACTAACAATTACTTGAGGTCTTATTTTGAAGAATAAATAAATCGATTTTAAGAAAACTCCGACAAAGACAAGAGGGAAAGTCCATTTATTTTGTCTGGAGAAAAAAGGTATATAAGCTACGTTTTTATATTTCTTGTTTAAATTTTGAGTGGTTTTGTTCTTCTCGGTTACAATAAAAGAATCAAAAGCTTCCATGGTTTGTTTTAGGCTAAGCAGCTGTTCTAAATGTCCTCCACTACTGGATATGAATAAGATTCTTTTCATTTTTTCGAAGTTCTCATAAAGCTTAAGAATAAAGCTATGGTTAAATACCCCATCGATCTATACATATAATTCTCAAATATAAAGACAAGCAAAATCCCTGATATAAACCATAAATTCAACATATCCTTCCGTTTAATTGCTTTTACGATATTAAATGCAAAATAAGCGAGGAACAAGGATAGTCCAAAAATACCGTTCTCTAATGTATAAAAAAGATATTGATTATGGGTATTATACATTCTCTCTAAAGAAACCTGCAAATCGTTGTTGGCATAAGTTTTTTCCAGAGCAAGCATTTCACTTCCCGTTCCATATCCAAAAACCGGTTTTTCCTTAATTGTATGCCAAATCGCCTTCCAACGAGCCGTTCTTGAATCATCAGCTACCCGATTATTAATTTCTGTACCCGTATTGCCAATATCTGTATCCCAGGCTAATTCGATTGAAAATCTTTGCAGTAAATAAATATTTGATAGTTGATATTTGTATAAATAAGCTCCTAGAACCAAAAATACTAACAGTCCAGCAACATAGATTTTTTTCCATTTATTAGACAAATAAAAGAATACACCTAATATTTGTAAACAGTAAAGTAACAAGCCAACTCGGCTCAATGTAAAAACCATTCCGATAGAGAAAAGGCCGAATAAAATCAGTTTTAAATAACAGTTTATTTCTCTTAAATTGAATACAAAAAAATTGGCCAATAAAATCCAAACACTAAAATATGTTGGGTGAGTTTTTAAAGGACCGACAAAATTAAAATAAGTGAAGCGATGAGAAAATACATTTATTATTGATTCTTCATTAGCTTGGCTAAAATTAACTCCCAACATTAAAAATAAATAGAGAAGACTTCCAGTAACTCCTATTATTATTCCTTGGGAAACATAGATAGGTGTTCTTATTTTAAGCGAATCATTTGCAAAAATATAAGCCAATGAAAACACCATAAACGGAATAGTCTTCTTAACAATACTGAAGCCTTCCGAGGTATAAGATGACGTTATGGTTCCAATCAAAGCCCACAAAAAGAAGAAAGAAGGAAGGATTAAAAGTTTACTCCATTCTTTTTTGTTTGGAAGGTTGTTTTTAATTCCATTTTCAATAACAACTCCCCCAGCAAAAGTCATAAATAGTATATTGGCTATGGCAGGAGAAAAAGGTAGCAATACACATCCCAAAAAAATTAAAATTAGAAAGACTTTTTCCATAATTTAAGGTTTGGTGAGAAGTTGTTTAAATTTCTGTAAAAGTATTTTCGTAATTTGATTTTCGTGGTATGCTTCGGATGTTCTTAAAGCTTGTTGCTGCATTCTTGATTTCTCATTTTCGGATAGATAAAAATAACTTGTTATTTTTTCTGCTAATTCTTTTTCATTCCCCGAAGTGAAAAAGAATCCGTTTTCTTTGTCTCTGATAAACGTTTTGAGGCCTGCTATCTTACTACCTATAATCGGTGTACCACAAGCCATAGCTTCGAGGCCAACCAAACCTAAGCTTTCCTTTGCCTTTGTTGGGAAGATAAATAAATCCAATTTATTATAAAAAGTATTCAATTCCTTCTGTGATAATACGCCACGATAATCTACTTGCTTTTTAAAATCATAATCGACTATCATTTCTTTTAAATCTTCCACTTCACTTCCTGTACCAACTATGGAAGCTTTAAAGTTAAGATTTCTTGATTTTAAGATTTTAAGTGCTTGTAAAAATGTACGCCATCCTTTCTCATCTTCTATTCGAGAAACAAAACCTAAATGAAAAGTTTTATCGGATTTTTTATTCTTTTGTAAATAAAAAACATCTGAATCAATGCCCCCTGAAGGAGAGATAAGTATGTTGTTCTTTGGATAATTAGGAAATACTTCCTCAATTATTTTTTTAAAATAATCAGAAGGTACTACTAATAAATCGGTGTGCTTTAAGAGCCTTTTATTACATATCTTCAGAACCCCTTTATTATGTACCAATATGTCTGATCCATGTACATTTATCACAATTTTTTTCTTTTTCCCTAACAATGCTTTCGCCAGTAATAGACCAGGTGAAGAATGAGAAATGAAATGCAGATAAATCATATCGAAGTTTCCTTTTCGATAGGCAGAAAAAATATCAGTATAAAACTTCCTGTACTTAATAAGTTTATCAGTAATGGATTTGGGTCTTCCAGAAATGACTGCTTTTTCAGTAATCAACGCCCCCTCCTTTTCTAAAGCTTTCTCAATATTATTAACAAATATTCCGTAATCAGGATCATCCTTTGACGGATACATATTTGAAATTAAAAATATTTTCATAAAAACTTAGTTAACTACAACCAAAAAAGTTGGTGTTGCAGATTTAGGAATCGTATAAGTGCATTTTTAGACCTAAAAGAGCACTGAGAACAGAAAACTTATTTCTGAATTCAAAAATATCGTCTTTATAGATTTGTCTAAAATCGTTTTGAATTTCTTTATCTTGTATCAAACCAATATTCTCCTCAAATAATCTATCGAATTCCTGCAAAATAGATGGATCTTTTTTTAACCATATATTAATAGGACTCATACTGTCATAGGGTAAGCCTAAATATTTCTTTCCTCCATTATAGTATTTTTTGAACAATCGACCATATCTAATATTGAAATTACTATTGGGCTTTAATCCTATTTTATCCCACTTATAACTTGTGATTTCAGGATGTTTATCATTTAACCAATCAAAATAAACTTGCTGATTTATTTTAAATCTTGTCGGTACACTTAACATTAACTCTAAAAGTTCGCGATCATAAAAAGGAGAGGCGATATCGATAAAATTATTGAAAACTTTATCTCCCATTAAAGTCCCATTTACTTGCCTTTGTTCAAAAGTAAATTCATCATTGTCGGAATTTTGGTAATCTTGGATAATATTTGTCAAAAAAGGAAGTTTTTCAAGAAGTTTTTTATTTCGAACAAACCCAGTGACTCCAATTTTATCAAGTCGATTAGCATAGTCAAAATTAGGTTGGATAAACGCACCAAAAGCAGTATCTCCAAGTTGGCCAGAATGCACTAATCCATAATCGGTAAAATCCAACCTCTTAAATGCATTAAAAATCACTGCATTAGCTGCGAAATAAGTTAGACCATCCGTTGCCTTAATGTAATTATTCAATACATTCTCAAGTAAAAATTTTCCATTAAATAGATTGAACTGCATGTGAGTTTTAAAATTCTCCTTAGCAATTTGTTGTGCGATTTTTATATCACTTGAATTAGGATCCCCATAGGTATAAGTGTTTATATCTCTAAACCCTAAACCTTTTGCGAGCATCGTATTTACCCGAGAATCCATTCCTCCGCTGATTAACCCAAAATGATTATACCCATTGGTTCGGTCTTTTTGCCACTCTTCTTGAACGGCATTAATCATTAAATCGTCTATTTGTTCAACAATATCTTTTAATGAGTTTTCTTTTTCTTTGCGCTTAAACCGAAAGTAAGAGTTTTCCTGAATCCTGTTTTTGGATATATTAAAACTTAGGGTAGAACCATAGTTCAACTTTTTAATTTCCTCTACCGTGGTGAAATTATAAAAGCTCTGTCCGTAAAGAGCTACTGCATAAATCCCATTATAATCAAGATTTAGTGAAATCCCAGAAGTCTTTAAAAGTTTAGAAAGCACATGCATTTCTGAGGAAAAAGCAAATCCATGTTCAGGGTTGTAATAATAATAAAGAGCCCGTGTTGCAAGAATGTCATTAAAAACAAAAATTTCTCCATCAATTTTTGAAAAGATAAAGCCGTTGAAAGAACCTTTTAAATCCGATATAAATTCTCTACCTTTTTCTTCATAAGCATTGATAAAATCTTGTGGTTTACAAATTTTGGAGTAATTTATCCCTTCAAAACAAAGAATATATTTTTCATTCTCAACTAGAAATCGATCCTCTTTGAACTTATTAAGTACCGACCGACCGAACCTAAAATCTTTATAAACAATTTCTTCACCTATGATATTTGGGAAGTTCGCATTATAGAACTTCTTATAGGTTTCCTTTTGATTTGATTGTTTAAGTAAGACTCCATAAATACCAGCCATACGATATTATTTAACTTTTATAAAAGGATTAAAATAAGTAATTATATTTTCTTTTCTTTTGAGGAAAACCGCATTGCAAATATACCAGACCGTAAGACTAAAAGCTGTGGACACAGCTGCACCAATAGTACCATACTGAGGAACCAACAGAAAGTTTAAACCTAGATTAAGTACTAAAGCTAATACAGCGATATTTTGATATTGTTTTTGGTAGCCAATCATTTGCATAATTATTGCTGCAGACCCCATAAAACTGTTTAACAAATGTACTAAACTAAGGATTAAGAGTACCGAAAACCCTGCTTTAAATTCTTCTCCAAAAAGCCCTAATAACCACTGATTAAAAAAGATTAAGACCGCAACAATTGAAATGGTAATTCCGAAATTCAAAAGTGTACTAAAATGAACCAATTTTTTCAGCTCAACTTCTTTTTTCTCAAAATAGAGTCGAGCGATTTTTGGAGCCAAACCAGAATTAATCGCTTCCATCGCAAAACTGGCTCCTAAGGCTATTTTGATAGCTACGTTATAAACTCCAATTTCTGAATCACTCACATAGATTCCTAATACAAAACTATCAATCCAACCTAGGAAAACGGTAATGGTAGTGGAAATAAACATGGGGAAAGATTCCTTCATAAACTGCCACGAGTCGGAGATTGCATGAATTGTTATACTTTTAAAATTACGAAAGGCAATCACGAAAGCCAAAACAGCCAAAACGGTAGTAGCATAAAAATGAGCTTTTATTGCATTGAGTGGATCGATATTCAAGAAGTCAAAAGCGATTAAAATCAATGCTGCTAAAGAAAACTTTCCGGTGTTGATAAAAAATGCATACCAATTGTTGAGTCCTTTACCCCTTAAAACTCCAGCAATTGCTTTGACCATAGTCCAACTTGGTATAGCGAATATAGCCCAATTATATACCGATAATAATTGAGGTTTTTTAAATAGCCGCAATACAATTAAATCACGGAAAATATAAAGTAAAATGGTTACAATAACGGAAAGTAAAAAAGCTTTTAAAAGTACCTTATAAAATAAACCTGGATCTTTTTTCCAACGCTCCTCGTCGGAATAATATTTCACCAAATTAATATCGACTCCAAAAGTAGAAACGGCGCTAGCGAACATAAATATGGCAAAACCTAGGGTTACCAATCCGTTCATAGAAGCACCATATCGATTAGCTATGAGGTAGGTGAAAAGATATCCACCGATAATACCCATCCCTCTAAAAACAAGAAATCCAAAACTTTTGCTAAGGATATCCTTATTGTTCTGGTTATCGACAACCGACTTTATTTGTTTTCGAATTTTCTTCAATTTATATGAATGGATTTTATCAATATCTGAATCTATTTCTTAATAGCGACTTTACTCAACACACTTTATTAAAAAGTAAATTTAATCTTTTTTATTTTGAATTTAATCCAATGCACTTAACAATAAAACTCATTTTCTAAGAAAGACTTTCATTACATAAAAGTGATTTTATAATTTAAAAAGTGTAATAACATCCACTTTAGTTATAAATTATTTACCAATATACTTAAAAGATAAACTTAGTTTTTTAGATAATTTTCAGCTAATAACTCTAAGTTTTCTTAAAACAGGATTTGGATTGGATTCAAATAGTTATTTTTCTATCTATATTAATCATAATTCTATCAAATTTTTCCACCATGGCTTGGGATTAATATCAAAATACTCCTTTATTTTTTCATTACTTAGCACACTGTATTCAGGTCTTTTAGCTTTCGTTTCGAAAAATTCTGTAGGCTGAATATACCCCTTATTATCTCCCAATACTTTACATTCTATTGCCATGGCAAAATCATACCATGTTGCTTGGCATGCATCAGAATAATGATATATCCCGTATTCTTTATCTTCTTGACAGATTATTTTCATTAACACATCTGCTAAACCAAGCGCATTGGTTGGCGTTCCTGTTTGCTCGGTAGTTATCTGCAATAGCTTCTTGTTTTCAATGGCTCGGCGCATACTTAAATAAAAGTTATGCCCAAAGGGGGAATAAAGCCAAGATGTTCGTAAGATAATATGTTTTTTACAGACTTCTGCTATAGCTTTTTCACCTGCTAATTTTGAGGCACCATATACATTTATCGGATTGGTTTCCATTTGTTCGGTATAGGGCTTTCTCGATTTTCCATCAAAAACGTAGTCCGTAGAAAGATACAAGAGTTCCATGTCATGCATCTCACAAGCTTTTGCAATGTTCTTGGCTCCTTTTTCGTTGATTTTATATGCGGCATCTCGTTCTACCTCTGCTTTATCTACTTGCGTGTATGCAGCGGCATGGATAACGTGAGAGAAATTATTTTGTTTGAAAAACAACTCAACTTCTTCGACGTCGGTAATATCTAATTGTTTCTTATTGACGAAAGTAAAATGAATTTGTGGATATTTTTCGGCTATTTGCTTTACACATTGTCCTAATTGCCCATCTGCCCCAGTTATAATTACTCTTTTTGCCATGTTTTGAATTCCTTAAAGCTTGGAAGTGCCATATCTTTTTGTGACACGATTAACTCATCGTTAGGCAGATGCCAATTAATCTGTAAAGTTGCGTCATTATATCTTATTCCAGCCTCAGCTTTGGGATTATAGTAGTTATCGCATTTATATGCAAAAACACTTTTTTCAACCAAGCTTACAAATCCATGGGCAAATCCACGTGGGATAAATAGCTGTTTTTTGTTTTCGCCACTTAGTCGTACAGTAAAATGCTGACCATATGTTTCGGAATCTACTCTAAGGTCTACCACTACATCGATTACCTCGCCTTTTATTACACGCACAAGCTTTGCTTGACTAGCATCACCCATTTGTAAGTGTAGACCACGTAACACGCCATAATGAGAGGTAGATTGATTATCTTGAACAAAGTTGATATTCAAACCGGTTTTTTCCAGAAAATCTTTATGATGGAATACTTCCATAAAAGTACCTCGGGAATCAGTAAATACCTTAGGTTCTATTACAAAACATCCTTCTAATGGGGTTTGATATATTTTCACTGGCATGTTATTTTAAATTAGATAGATATTCGCCATAGCCACTTTTAATTAATGGTTTGGCTAGTCGATGCAACTGTTCTTTATCGATATATCCCATATTGTAGGCAGTTTCTTCTATGGATCCTACCATTAAACCCTGACGTTCTTCAATTACCTCGACAAATTGTGCTGCTTGCATAAGCGACTCAAAAGTTCCTGTATCTAACCAAGCAGTTCCTTTATCAAGTATACTAACATTTAGTTTCCCTTGTTTAAGATAGGTGTTGTTTATATCGGTTATTTCCAACTCACCACGAGAACTAGGTTGGATTTCTTTTGCAATTTGCACCACTTGATTATCATAGAAGTATATTCCAGGAACAGCATAGTTCGATTTTGGTTTGCTAGGTTTCTCTTCTATCGAAAGAACCCTCCCATTATCA
>Ga0079226_10004197_pt1 | contig 11004 bp, 11 predicted proteins | sample Poulit2014_FD_76345 | JGI IMG/M metagenome (GOLD analysis project Ga0079226, IMG submission 76345) | Agricultural soil microbial communities from Georgia to study Nitrogen management - Poultry litter 2014 | ecosystem: Environmental > Terrestrial > Soil > Agricultural land | place: USA: Georgia...
CGGTCTTGTCGACGATGTCACTGTCGTACAATTGTTGAAAAAGATAGTTGAAATTAACGATGATGAAGTTGAAGAAGAAAAGTTAGCCAGCATTATTCAAAATCGACTCATTAATTTACAAGTAGATCCTCATACAAGTATGGAAAAAATCACCGATGAACTCCTTAATGGTTTAATCGTCGTCTTTGTCGATGGTGAACGGGAAGCTTTCGTTGTCGATGTTCGTTACTATCCTGGCCGAGAGCCTGAAGAACCAGATACGGAACGAGTTATCCGAGGTTCAAGAGATGGGTTTACGGAAAATATTATAAATAATACAGCATTAATTCGGCGACGAATTAAAGATAAAGGATTACGAAATGAAATCGTTCGTGTCGGTACACGTTCTAAATCGGATATATGTATTAGTTACATTGATTCGGTTGCCAATGAAGAGTTCGTAAAAATTATTAAAGAAAAACTAGAAGAAATTCACATCGATCAAATTGTGATGGCAGATAAAGCTTTAATTGAACTTTTTTTTAATAAAAAATGGAGCCCCTTTCCAATCGTCCGTTTTACGGAACGTCCAGATGTCGCGGCGCATCACATTTTATCCGGTTATGTCATCTTAATTGTCGATACATCACCAAATGTAATTATGATTCCAACGACGTATTTTGATCACTTAGAACATGCAGAAGAATTTCGACAGACACCTTCTGTTGGAACGTTCATTCGTTGGATTCGAATAACTGCTGTTTTGGCATCGATATTTTTACTTCCGATTTGGTATTTATTCGTTAAAGAGCCAGATCTTTTACCAGAAGCCCTATCATTTATTGGACCTAAAGAGATGGGTAATGTTCCAATCGCTCTACAAATTATTTTAGCAGATGTCGGAGTAGAGTTTTTACGCATGGCAGCGGTTCATACACCGACCCCCCTTGCTACTGCTTTAGGTTTAATTGCGGCTGTCTTAATCGGTGATATTGCTATTGATGTAGGTTTATTTAGTCCGGAAGTTATTTTATATGTCGCTGTAAGTACAGTTGGATTTTACGTTACACCGAGTTATGAGCTAAGTGTTGCGAACAAAATTATGAAGATATTTATTTTACTCGCATCTATATTTTTTGGTGTGTATGGATTTTTAATAAGCTCTACCGTAAGTTTAATATATCTTGTACAAATGAACGCTTTACAAATTCCGTATATGTGGCCATTTATTCCGTTTAATTTGCCAGCTTTTTTCCGCTTCGTGTTTCGCTTGCCGATCTCGATTGATAATAAAAGGCCACGGATTGTTCGACCGAAAGACTTATATCGTCAATCATTATAATTATTTTATGTTATCGAACATGTTAGAGTAGATTACGGATTATAATGATGAATACTTTCGTTTTCTTTCATAATATGGTACATTGTTTCTATTGAATATACCTAAGTATCATTAGACAATAGTAGGAGAGAAATTTGATGTTACAACATCATCCGTTTATGGTAAATAACGAAGGTCACTTAGAAATTGATGGAGTTGACACCGTTCATTTGGCAACACAATTTGGAACACCATTATATGTATATGATGTTTCCCTTATAAGAAAAAATTGTCGCGCCTTTGTCGATACATTCCAATCATTAGGGGTAAAATCAAAAGTATCCTATGCTAGTAAAGCTTTTTCTTCAATTGCTATGTTACAAGTAATTGAAGAAGAAGGACTCGGTCTCGATGTCGTGTCAAAAGGTGAATTATACACTGCAATTAAGGCAAATTTTCCTGCGGAGAAAATACAGTTTCATGGCAATAATAAGAGTCCTGCAGAATTGGAAATGGCGCTTGATTATGGTGTTGGAACGATTATAATAGACAACTTTTATGAAATTCAATTGTTAGAACAATTAGCCCGCGATAAGCGTAAGCGGGTAGACGTTCTGTTACGCTTAACACCAGGAATTGAGTCGGAAACTCACCGATATATTATGACTGGAAATGAAGACTCTAAATTTGGCTTTAATGTACAAAATGGACAAGCTGATGAGGCTTTTAAACGAGTAAAAGATAGTGAATATTTAAATTTACGTGGTATCCACAATCATATTGGTTCGCAAATATTTACTACAAAAAGTTTCGCTTTATCAATTGATATATTGTTCAACGTATTAAAAAAATGGTACGAAATTGATCGATTTATACCTGAAGTTATTAATTTGGGTGGTGGCTTCGGTATTCGCTATACAAAAGAGGACGAACCACTCCCACTTAAAAAGTATGTTGAAGCAATCGTTGAACAAGTTAGTTTAAAAGCTAAAGAACTCGATTTTCCGCTTCCAGAAATTTGGATTGAACCAGGCCGTTCAATCGTCGGTGATAGTGGAATTACGTTATATACAATTGGTTCGATGAAAGAAATCGAAGGAGTTCGTAAATACGTTGCTGTTGATGGGAGCATGGCCGATAATATTCGTCCGGCTTTATACGATGCAAAGTATGAAGGAATCATTGCAAATAAGGCATTAAAGCCTCCTGTCGAAACAGTATCAATCGCTGGAAAAGCATGTGAATCTGGTGATATGATTATTTGGGATTTACAGGTTCCAGAAGTTGAGCATGGTGATATACTTGCTGTTTTTTCAACGGGAGCCTACGGTTATGCAATGGCAAGTAATTACAATCGTCTACGCCGACCAGCTGTCGTCTTTGTAGAAAAAGGTCACGCTAAAGTCGTCGTAAAGCGGGAAAGCTTAGAAGATTTAATAAAAAATGATGTAACATATATTGATTCTGCACAAAAAATTGAGTAACGTTTTATATAGGACAAATAAAGGGGATGAAAATAGCGATGAAAAAAGGATATATTTTAATGGAAAATGGTAATAAAATTGAATTCGAATTGTATGAAAAAGAAGCTCCAGGAACAGTTGAAAACTTTACGAAATTAGCTCAAGATGGGTTTTATGATGGATTGACGTTTCACCGGGTAATTCCAGGTTTTGTTAGTCAAGGTGGTTGTCCAATCGGTAACGGTACCGGTGGGCCTGGTTATACGATTAAGTGTGAGACAGAAGGTAACCCACATAAGCATGTCGAAGGTGCTTTATCGATGGCCCATGCGGGGAAAGATACCGGCGGTTCGCAATTTTTCATCGTTCATGAACCACAACCACATTTAGATGGGGTTCATACTGTATTCGGTCAAGTTACTTCTGGTGTAGAACATGCAAAAAATATGTCAAATGGCGATGTGATAAAAGAAATCGTCGTTGAATAATTTATTTTTCTTTTTACTTAGTCTGCTTTTGTCTTTTTACGTATTCATTATCAATTCGTCCTTAATAAAAAAGCGGCACAATGAGTCCAGCTTTCACATATAATAAAAGAAATCTAAACTATAGAATAACGAAATAAAAAAGAGAACTCATTTAGTTCTTAAAATAACGATAAATGAGGAGTTTATGATGTTAATACGTTATAAAAAAAGCCAAGAAAAAATTGCGATGGGATTATTATCGTTTATGCCAGAAAATAACGATGTTAAATCGCTACAGCAATTGATTCGACAGTACGAATCCGATGATACTTGGCACCTTTACTTCTGGCGAGAAGATGAAGATATTATCGGTTTAATTGGCTTACGCATTGAAAAAGACGAACGTGTAATTATTCAACATATATCGGTAAATCCATCGTTTCGAAATAGTGGGATAGGTCGAACAATGGTTGTTGAAATTCGCAAACTTTATTCTGATCAATATGAAGTTTGTGGTGATGATGCAACAGAGCCTTTTTTACGTAAGTGTAGTGAAGACGAAACAGATGCATTGTAAAGAAAACCAGCAAAACTGCTGGTTTTTTTCTATCATTAAAGACTTTACAATTAAGTTAGGCAAAAATTAGAAAAGAAAGTATAATTGTAAGAGAAGCGCTATTTTTTAGAAAGAGGTTAATCGATGGAACGACAATATAAGGTGAAATTAGATTCCTTTGAAGGTCCGCTCGACTTACTTTTACATTTAGTGAATCAGATGGAGATTGATCTATACGATATACCAGTTGCGGAAATTACTCATCAATACATCGAATTTATCCGTGCGATGGAACGGATTGAATTAAATATTGCTAGTGAATACTTAGTGATGGCTGCGACACTATTAGAAATTAAAAGCGCCATGTTATTACCAAAAAAAGAAGTTGTATTAGATGAAGATGAATACGAAGAGGATCCACGTGATCAACTAATCGCACAATTAATTGAATATCGTAAATATAAAGAAGCAGCTGAGCAACTACAACAGAAAGAGCTAGAAGAAAATGAAATATATACCCGTCCGCCGACCACTTTTGATGATCTATTAGATGAAGCACCGCAACTTCCCGGTGATGTATCGCTCTATGATATGTTAGATGCTGTCGATCGTATGTTACAACGAAAGTCATGGAATCGACCTTTAGAGACGACGATTCAAAGGGAAGATTTATCGATTGAAGAGCGAATGGAAGAAATAATCGAATTAGTTGATAAGGCGGAGGATGCAATTGCCTTTGAACAACTTTTTCCTTATCCGAGTCGAAGTTATATCGTTACGACCTTGCTAGCAATATTACAGTTAATTAAAGCGAACAGAGTAAGTTGTATGCAATCTTCTCATTTTGAACCAATCTATGTATATAGAAAGGGTAGTTGAACGATATGGAAGCTGTACAATTAGATACGGTAAAATTAAAAGGAATCATTGAAGGATTGTTATTTGCTTCTGGAGATGAAGGATTAACGATTAAGCAGATGAGCGAAATCATTCAAGTTGAACCGAAGCGAATCGAGCATATTCTCGAAGAATTATCCTTCGATTATGAACATGAACAACGCGGAGTAATGATTTTACGTTCTAATGAAGTATATCATTTAACGACGAAGCCCGAACATAACGAATATTATAAACGTTATATTCAAAATCCTCGTTCGTCAAGAATGTCCCAGGCAAGCTTAGAAACGTTGGCAATCATTGCCTATCAACAACCGATTACGAAAGCTGAAATAGAAGAAATTAGAGGTGTAAATAGCGATTATGCAATCCAAACTTTAATCGCCCGATCTTTAATTGAAAAGGTAGGACGAAAAGATACGGTCGGTCGGCCGAATTTATATGGTACAACGAAAGAGTTTTTAACTTATTTTGGCTTGACGTCCCTTGATGATTTACCTCCTTTACCGAAAGATATAACAAAAGACCACGTTGTAGAAGAGGCAGATCTTTTCTTCGATGACCATACGAAGAGAGAAGAGACTTAAATAATAAAGGAAAAAAGAGTCGTTTACTATAATAAAGTACGATATACATAACTAAATTTAGCTGGACTGAGTTTATTTGAGAGGGAATAACTCGGTCCTTTTTCATTTTCAGCCTCATCTTTATTTAGATAGATTTAACTCATTTTATAAACGAAACAAGCATACGTTTAAAATAAAGGAATTAATAGCATGCAAGAGGGGTTGCAAAAGGGATGCGAATTAAGGTAATTGTAATCGTTTTATTATTAATTGGTGCTCTTTTTTTTACTGAAAGAGTTGGCCATGCTTATTCGGGAGCAGTTTCAGCAGAACAAGCAATTGTAATCGATGGTAATTCGGGCAGGGTCTTATTTGATAAGAATAGTGATGAACAACGACCAATTGCGAGTATTACAAAAGTAATGACTGCTCTCTTGGCAATTGAATATGGTAATTTAAAAGAGGAAGTAACCGTATCGAAAGAAGCAACGGAAGTGATTGGTTCCTCGATTTATTTACAACCAGAGGAACAAATGACATTAGAGGATTTATTATATGGGTTAATGCTACGTTCTGGAAATGATGCAGCAATGGCAATTGCTGAACATATTGGAGGAAGTGTAGAAGGGTTCGTCTTTTTAATGAATGAAAAAGCGAAATACCTTGGTATGACAAATACGAACTTTATGAATCCCCACGGTCTCGATGAGGAGTACCACTACTCTTCCGCCTACGATATCGCTTTATTGATGAAACATGCGATTCAAAATGAAACATTTCAGAAGATATCTAGCACTTCTTCATACTTATCAGCTAAACGCGATTATAAATGGTTTAACAAAAATAAGCTACTAACCCACCTATATCCTCATTGCACAGGTGGTAAGACAGGTTTTACTAAAAGCGCGGGACGGACACTTGTAACAACCGCAGAAAAGGAAGGAATATCACTTATTGCTGTGACATTAAATGCAGGGGATGACTGGAATGATCATATAACATTATATGAACATTATTTTTCTAATTTAAAGCCGAAGACGCTCGAGAAAAAAGGTAACCGTTCAATATCTTTACAAGGTGACGGGGAAAGGGAAGTTTGGATTGATGAATCGATTGTACTTCCATTCTTAGATGAGGAAATTTCTCAATTACAGAAACAAATTATCGTTAAAAAAACTCCTACAACAAATCGAATTGGTTATTTAACGATTGAACTTGATAATAAGCCCGTAATGACTGTTCCTTTATACGAAGCTAAACCGTTAATTGTTACATTTTTTGAGGAACTAAGGGGTCTTATCCCGTACATAGTAGGTTATGATGTAAATGGTTAACTATATTTGGATTAGTATGGCGGTAATCGGTATTATTTATGCGATGTTTAACGGTACGATGGAAGATGTGAATGAAGCACTTTTTAAAAGTGCTGATGAAGCGGTTCATTTATCGATTAGTTTAATTAGTGTACTTGTCTTTTGGTTAGGGATGATGAAGATTGCAGAAAAGGCTAACTTGTTAAAACGTTTAGCGCAACTATTTCGGCCAGTCGTTACGAAGCTATTTCCAGAATTACCGAAAGATCATCCGGCAATCGGTTACATTTTATCGAATATAACAGCAAATATCTTTGGCTTAGGCAGTGCTGCAACGCCAATCGGATTAAAAGCAATGGAGGAAATGAAGAAGTTAAGTAAATCGAAAACAGCATCCCGTTCGATGATTACTTTTTTAGCTTTAAATACATCGAGTTTAACGTTAGTTCCGACAACCGTCATTGCCATAAGAATGCAATATGGATCAACTACTCCAACAGCTATTGTTGGAACAACTATTGTCGCAACGATTACATCTACTGTTTTTGCGATTTTGTTTGATCGTTTATTTTATTATTTTGAAAGCCGAAAACGGAAATAAGCAGGAAAACGATATTACGGAGTGGGCAAAATGGGAATAATAACAGTTATAAGTATTTGGATTATTCCAGTAATGCTTTTGATTATACTACTTGTCGCCTTGTATCAACGGCTACCAGCTTATGAATTATTCGTCGAGGGCGGGAAGGAAGGAATTGAAATAGCTTTTTCTTTACTACCTTTTTTAGTTGGGATGATTGTAGCGATTACGATTTTACGTAGTTCGGGGGCCTTAGATGCCTTTGTTTCTTTACTTACACCAATTCTAGCTTTACTAAACATTCCGCCAGAAATTGTTCCACTGGCCTTATTAAGACCAATTTCGGGTACCGCAGCCCTTAGCTTAACAGCTGAATTAACTAATACTTACGGTCCGGATTCTTTTATTGGTAGACTTGCAGCAACAATGCAAGGAAGTACTGATACGACCCTTTATATTTTGACTATTTATTTCGGAGCCGTCGGGGTGACGAAAATGCGTTATGCCCTTAAGGTAGGCTTGTTAGCAGATCTTGTCGGAATTATGATGGCAATCGTTATAACTTCAATCGTCTTTGGACCGTAACTGGTCCGCTTTTTTTTGACATTTTTGTGAAATACCACACATTTGTAAAGGAATTACCTTAATTTTCATCATATTTTCATAAAGAACCGTTATTTTATCAATAGTTACGTTTATTATATTAAAAAGTTTAAAAAAGATTTGACATTAAGTATAAATATTTTCGCTAACAGTTTTAAATATGGTATTATGAGCAAAGGAACTGTTCATCTATTATTAAACAAAAGGTGATTTCATGAAAGGTAAGCAAGAACGGTTACAAAAGATTATTGCTCAAAGTGGTTACACGTCGAGGCGAAAGGCCGAACGGTTAATTATAGAAGGTAAAGTAAAAGTAAATGGTAAAGTCGTTACGAAGCTTGGTACGAAAGCTTCACCAACTGATGAAATAACTGTAAATGGCATACCGATTGAAAGGGAGCCGAAAGTGTACTATTTACTTTATAAACCACGCCAATACATTACGGCTGTCTCAGACGATAGAGGCCGAAAGACTGTAATCGACCTGATGCCGGAGGTTGAAGAACGTATTTATCCAATTGGACGATTAGATTATCATTCATCGGGTATATTGTTACTTACAAACGATGGGGATTTTGCCCATCAATTAATGCACCCTCGCTATGAAGTTCCTAAGACATACATCGTTAAGGTTAATGGCATTATGTCGCATGAAACACAGAACAAATTGTTAAAAGGTGTGCAGGATGAGGGGGAGCTTTTAAAGGTCTCCCGTTATAAAGTAAAAGAAGTTGATCGTAAGAAGCGAACGATGATTTTAGAAGTTGTCCTTCACGAAGGGAGAAACCGTCATTTACGAAGGCTGTTTGCAGCCCTTGGGCATCCGGTAGACAAATTGAAACGAGAAAAGTTTGCTTTTTTAACTTTAGATCGATTACAACCTGGTGAATATCGACCATTAACGAGAAAAGAGGTTCACGACTTACGGCAACTCGTCAGTCGAAAAAGACGAAAGTAATATACGAAAGATGTCGGAAGGATAAATATAGGGGTGATGTTCATGGCACTTGAAGAAGCACGTAATAAAAAACGTAATAAAATGAAGCGCCGCTTTTATTATCGTACAGCGGTATTACTCGTCTTAGTTGCAGCGGTCGTTTTTGCGCTAGTTGCAAATTTAAATCAAGATAAAGAAATTTACCGAGCTGGAGATCTTGCTCCGGATTTTGAATTAGAACAAATAAATCAATATAACGAATTAGAATCCATCCGTTTAAGCGATTTACGTGGCAAAGGTGTAATGCTTAACTTTTGGGGTACGTTTTGTCCACCTTGTGAAGAAGAGATGCCTTATATGGAGTCCTTGTATCCAGAATATAAAGATGACATCGAAATTGTCGCTGTTAACTTAGATAATAGTGAAGTAGTAATCCATCGTTTTATCGATAAACACAGTTTGACGTTTCCAGTTGTACATGATAAAAATAGCGACGTATTAGATTTATACAAAGTAAAACCATTACCAAGTACGTTTTTTATAAATCCTGAAGGAGAAATAGTTGAAAAAGTTGAAGGTGCATTAACGCTAGAAAGATTAGAAGAATATTTCAAAATGATTCAACCATAACCTACTAAAATGAGGGATTGTAATGAGTAAGCTTAAATGTGAATGTGGTCATTTTAATCCGGAAGGAACGATTCTTTGTGAAGCTTGTGGTAAACCAATCGAGGAGAACCAACATTTAGACGGAAATGATAAAACAAAATTATTAAATATGCGCTATGAAGGTTCCGCGAGACGTTCATTAACGTATAACCGTACGATTGTCGATAAGATTTGGATCTTTTTCTCTTCCGTGCGAAATGGCGTTATTTTAATAGTAATCGCCTTAATTGCATCGGGAATTGGAACGATTTTCCCGCAAGCAATGTATATTCCTGCCGAAGCGGAAAATCGGGATCCAGCCGTTTTTTATGAGGATTGGTACGGCTTACCGGGTAAAATTTATTACCAATTAGGATTCCATGAGTTATATAGTTCCTGGTGGTATATGATTTTAATTGCGTTGATAGGAATATCGCTCGTTATTTGTAGTTTAGACCGTTTTATTCCCTTACGTCGAGCCTTAAAGGTTCAACGGCCAAAACGTCACTATCGTTTTTTATCCCGTCAACGTCTCTTTAGCGAAACGAAAGGGGCTACTGAGGAAGATGTTGACGAAGTTATTAATCGATTAAAAAAACAACGATATAATATTTTTGAAGAAGACGGTCAATATTTAGCAGAGAAAAATCGCTTCTCCCGTTGGGGACCGTACGTCAACCATATCGGATTAATCATTATTTTAATTGCTGCGATGTTGCGGCTAACACCGTTGCTCTTTTTAGATGACTATGTATGGGTTCGTGAAGGTGAACAAAAAGTAATTCCAAGTACCGACGGTCAATATTATATTGAAAACAAAAAGTTCCATATCGACTTTTACGATGAAAACGACGAGCGATTCAAAGATGCGATTGAACGAATGGGCGAGGCACCGGTTAAAAACTATCAAACAGATGCTGTAATATACGAAGTAACTTCCGAAACGTTACCAGGTCAAGAACCCGAATTAGAAGTTATTGCCGAAGAATCAATTCAGATGAATAAACCGTTAAAATTTAATGGTTATCGCTTATATCAATCGGGATATCAAGATAACGAATTTTCGACAATGACGTTTGCCATTTTATCTAATGATGATGAAGAGGAATCTTTTGGTGAAATTACAATTGACTTAGTTTCTCCGGAAGACTACTATGAACTTGATAATGGCTTTAGAGTAGAAGTTACGCAATATTTCCCTGATTATGTATTAAAGGACGGTGAGCCGTCAACTCAGTCAAAGTTCCCGAAAAATCCGGCCTTTGTTTTCCATGTATTCCCACCTGATTCCGATGAAGGAGAAGTTAGTTTCGTAGGAATTGGTAGAAATATTGATGCAACAGGAGAAAATGAATATCGACTCGGGATTACAGACTTTACAACCCATTATGTCAGTGGCTTAACCGTTCGTAAAGATTACACATTACCACTCTTTATTATTGGCGCAGCAATCTTTATGATTGGAGTCGTACAAGGAATGTACTGGCAACACCGACGTATTTGGGTTAACCGTGCAGATGGTGTTGTACTTTTAGCAGCTCATACGAATAAAAATTGGTTCGGTATTAAAAGGGACATTGAAAAGGCGATTGAAGGTACGAAAGTCCAAATGGTAGTCGATCAACAGGACGACGAGGAATAGGAGAGGTGTAAGTAAACATGAGTACAAGTATA
>Ga0079226_10004198_pt1 | contig 11003 bp, 10 predicted proteins | sample Poulit2014_FD_76345 | JGI IMG/M metagenome (GOLD analysis project Ga0079226, IMG submission 76345) | Agricultural soil microbial communities from Georgia to study Nitrogen management - Poultry litter 2014 | ecosystem: Environmental > Terrestrial > Soil > Agricultural land | place: USA: Georgia...
CCAGCAAATAAGTCTATAAATCTAAGTTTTTCCATTTATACCACCATCATTTCCACCACTATATTTAGGAAGAGCTTTTTTAATTAAAAATTGACAACGTTGAGAGAACCCTTCTAAATCATCGATATCAAGAGACATGATTTCATTATATAAATCATCCGTTATATATATATTCCTACACTTCTTTTTTTTATGATAAAGTGGTTTTCTTCCAGAGCCATTACGGTATCCACCGTGCATGATAATGTCCCTCCCAAAACATCTTATAATTATCTTACAATGAAAATCTTGATTTTGCAATGTTTAAAATCAAGATTGAATAATTAATTATTTGTAGGAGCCTTAACCTGTATTTTTTTGCCACGACTCCCACTAGGGTATGTAAAACTAAAAGGAGTTCCAAATTGTCCAGAATATTTACTCATATGATTAACAGTTTCGTTTACTGTCATTGCTTTAAATGTTTTATTATAAACTAGCATGTTTGCTATTTGTATATCTTTCTGTTTACCGCCTATACCGAATAAAAAAAACTTTATTAAATCTTTATTATACTCATGCAATTTTCTTTCCAATATATTATATGAATCAGGATAATTTTCCTTTAATTTTCTTTTTCCACCACACTCTTGCAATTTTAATAATGCTATTCCTAAATTACTATTAGTATCTAAATACAATACATCCAACAATTCCTCTACAAATCCCTCATGTATTGTTACCTTTTTAGCTGATGTTTGTTTTACACTAATATTAATATTATATGTATTTATGTTAGTTCCTATTTCACAATATACATCAGTTTTAGGCTGTCCACCTTCACTTAATAAAGGTATATCAGTAGTCGCATATAGCGACGTTATCAATTCAGATTGATTATCTACACCATGAGTGGACAATATTTCTTGAAATAGTTCATAATCAATGGATTTTGGTAATGAATATTTATCAATTGATCCATTCCATAACTCTATATTATCTTCATTATTTAATGCTCTTATGATTCTTTCCTCTGTTTCTTCTCCTAATACGTTAGCACGCACACCTTGACTAAGGTTCTCCAATGCTTTATCTCTAATTAATAAACATAGAGTATTAATTGAAATAACATCGTCAATTTCTGAGTACAACCTTTTCTTTCTTATGTTCTCACTATATTTTTTTCTGTAACTAATTTCTTTAGGGTCAGCGAAGTCAGACGTAACTAAATAAATCTCTTTAACATTAGGCTTTATTTTTCTTATATTTTGTGCATCAAATTGATTTCCTTTCACTCTGTCCGAACGAATACTACTAGTTGTTTTAATCAACCAAATTTCATTATTGCTATCATTAAATTTTATTAAAGCGTCCATTTTAAATTGCTTGTTAGAATATCCCACATATCCTGTGTCAAAATCCATTTGATAGTTTATATTGATATAAAGATTTGATGATAAATCTTCTAATGTTTTTCTTAATAGTTCTTTTGTTTTTAAGCCGGATAATGCCTTTTTCTTATTATCGTTTTGAGCCATATTTTTCACTCCACACTCAAGTATTTACTATCATACTATCACTTTTTTTAAATAAATACCTTTTAAATCTCAGATGTTTTTTACTAGATGGTGAATGTTAAAAGTGATTCTCTGCACTGTATACAAAGCGATATGTACTTGCGTTTCGGGAGAATTAGTTTGCAATCAGGATGTATTGTTGATTGTAAACTAATTGATTTTGACAAAGGATTTTCAATTCTATGAAACTTTAAATCTGACTGTTTGGATGTGTCAAATAGCTGACCCTAATAGCAAGTGAAAGATATAAAAAAGGGTATTTAAATTAAAACACAAAGGTTTATGTTTATGTGTACATACCACATAATTACTTTTAAAAATGACTCTGTTAATAATAAATATTAAATGCATAGAACATCTTTTCTTTTAGCCTGTAAAAACCCTGCTTTTTGTAGAAATCTATGTTTAGTACTTACTTCTAAAAAATTGGATATGAATCAATATAGAGTTTATAATCAAAACTAACAATAGTAAATGTTGAAATATAGTTTTTTGGAAGAGTGCTGCTAATAGAATGATAAAATTCATATATTCATTGCGCAAAACATTATGTATATATTTGGTGCTTACTACAAAGAAACTTTATCAAAACGCATTCATGAGCACAAAGAAGAGAGGCTCAACAAACAGCCCCTCACATCAGCTAGATAATTTTCCATATCGACTATCATCGCATCTAAATGCATTACTCGTTCTTAAATATTTTCCCTCTTTCATTTTTAATCCGTAGTTTTAAATCGCCTACTTGAATTTCTTAATTAATCCCTAAACTAAATAATAATTTTTTTGCGTTTAGGAAGTTCCATGAAATCCATGTCATAACGTGATATCTAGCTATTTCATTTTATATTGTTTTTATTAATAAACTAGCAATAATAACAGAACCAACGGATACAGAAGTGAAACCTCCAATAAGCATAGGAGCCAAAATATTATTTAAAATTTTTTCCTTTTCCTCATCACTCCTCCCTAAACTTCTACTGACTTCATGTGAAATCAAATAATCTCCCGGGAATCCATACAAAGCGGTCAATGCAACTGACATCCCTTTTAAAGGATCCCATTTAAATATCTTAGATCCAATAAAACCGCCTAAACATAGTCCGACAGACCCTATGATAATAATTGTAATGACTATCGGTAATACACTAATAATATCATTTAAAGATAGGCCAACCATTCCACCAAGAACGATTACTACAAGACCTAATATAGCTATGGAAAACCCATTTGCTTTTTCTAAAACATTCCTTGGGTAAAGTCCTATATAAGAACCTAAAATACCTAATGCCAAGCCAAACAAACTGTAATTAATTCCTGTAAGGTTATCCAACCATACAGCAATAGCCCCACCAATAAATATCAAGAACAATAATATAAAATTACTATCTAGATACTTTTGTGGAATAAGCAACTTTTTATCTGATTCTGATCCTAAGATTTCTTCATTATCGTTATTGGAGTAATTTGTATCATTATATAAATTTTTCCGATATTTTTTACCATATCTTTGTAATAGTAAGGATGTAAGTGGCATACCTACTAATCCTTGCGCAGCAAGAATAACAATAGGGACTGCTATTAAAGAAGATAAACCGGCTGCCTCCAATCCATCTTGTGTAACTATATATGCAATTAATCCTCCTGTTAATGGTCCTGCCCCTGCAACGGCTGTTCCATAATCAAACACTAAAGGAACAATAAGAAGGATGGATATTACTGAAAATGCTAAACCTATTAAAGTAATTAATACGGCCTTATACTGGCTTTTTAAAATACTCACAGGAATTAATGTGCCCATATGTATTAAAAGTGCCGGTTGTAATACAGCTCCTACAATTGTGAATGTAGACGCCTCCACAATACCTTCAGGAATAATATTTGTTTGAAATGTAACAAGTATAATTAATAATACAATTAACAACATGGGAATCTTGGCCTTTGATATAATAGACACTACTTCACCTATAGTGATAATACCTAAAATAATCAACATTGCCACAACTGGATCCATAATATGCCTGCCTTTCTACAAATTATTTCATTAATTAAAAACCTTTTTAGGAAGATTAACTAAAATACGAAGACCATTTTCCAAAGATTTTTCATCAATTCCAAACTTTGGATGATGATGGGGAAAGTTAAAGTTCTTTTCATCATTTTTTGCACCGACTGCAATAAAACAACCAGGTGCCTTTTCTGAAAATGCTGAAAAATCTTCTCCTCCCATTATTGGATCAAAGTACTCTATAGTTTGGTTGTCAAATTCCTCTACTATAACATCTTCTACTAATTTAGTAAGTTTTTCATCATTAATTACAGAACTGTATCCATAGGTATAATTAAATTCGTAATTTGCTCCGTGAGCAACAGTAACACCTTTTATGATCTTTTCAATTGTCTCTACCGCTTTTTCCCTTACAGTAGGGCTATAAGATCGAACAGAAGCCCCGATATCAACATACTCAGGAATGACATTTTTCGCGGTTCCAGCATTAATTTCTGTAACAGATACTACCAATTGTTCTGATGGAGAAATATTCCTAGAAACAATATGTTGTAGATTATTTATTATCTGACTACTAACAACTATAGGATCAATAGAATTTTCAGGCTGCGAGGAGTGCCCTCCCTTACCTATTACTCTTAGGTCAAATACGTCGGTGTTAGAAGTCATATGACCATAAACAATACCTATTTTCCCAACCTCCAAAGGAGACATGACATGTAATCCCACAACGTAGTCTAAGTCATCTGCAACTCCTGCTTTCACCATTTCTTGTGCTCCGCCTGGAAGTAATTCTTCAGCATGCTGAAAAATGAATTTAATATCGCCTTTTAATTCTTCCCGTTTTTCACTTAATATCTCAGCAGCTCCTAATAACATTGCTGTATGTGCGTCATGACCACAGGCATGCATTATCCCATCTTTTTTAGAAGAAAAGTCTAATTTAGTTTCTTCAGTAATAGGAAGAGCATCCATATCAGCTCTTAACCCCAAAACCTTTCCCTTAGACTTACCTCCTTTTAAAATTGCTACAACGCTAGTTTCAGTTGGTCTTGTTACTTCTAAATAATTCATAGATCTTAAAGTATCGTATACAAACTGTGAAGTTTCTTTTTCTTCGAATGAAAGCTCTGGGTTCATATGAAGATGTCTTCTCCATTTAATTACTTTCTCAGTCATCCTGTTAATGTCTACTCTTGAAACGTTTGTCATCTTAGACTCCTCCTTTTGAATTATAAGAATACTTCAAATAATTATACTTTTTAGATTGCCGTTAGTCAATAAACCAAATATCAGTGTAAAGATAAAAATAATAACAGATATATTTTTAAATATTGGTTGTGTGATAACTAGATGGTACTAATAAACATTATGAATAATGTTTTCTACAAAATAAATATTGACTTTTCTAAATGTTTGCAATACAATTTAAAGAACTGGTTGGGTCATAAACCATTTTGATAACGCTTACAAAAAACGAGGAGGAATTAATATGAAGTTTAGTAACTTTTTAAGCTTATTAATTTTTATATCAATATTAATACTGATAGGAGCATGCTCTTCAATTACATCTAGTTCTGTTAATGAAGATTTTCCAACTAGATCGATGACTTATAGTATTCCTTTCGACCCTGGTGGACAATCTGATGTAGAAGCACGGCGGCAACAATCGTATTTAGAAGATACATTAGGTGAAAAAGTATTGATAGAATATAAACCAGGAGGAGGAGGGAGTGTTGGATGGACAGAACTAGTGAACAAAAAATCTGATGGTTATTTTTTTGCTGGATTTAATATCCCTCATATTATCTTACAGCCATTAGCAAATGAAGATACAGGTTATTCGACTGAAGATTTAGTTCCTGTTTCGATATTTCAGACAACTCCAATCGGCATAGCAGTTGCAAAAGATAGTAATATAAAAACATTAGACGATTTAATTCAAAAAGCAAATGATAATCCAGGAAATGTTACAGTCTCAGGATCTGGGACTTATTCCGGGCACCAAATTACTTTAATGCAGATTGAAGAACTTACAGATGTGGAAATGAAATATGTGCCATCTGATGGTGCAGCACCGTCTATTCAAGCTTTCTTAGGAGGAAATACAGAAGTAGTATTAGGTAATTCTGATGATTTAATCAAGTATAAGGATGATATGAGAATTTTAGCAATAGGAACAGAAGAGTCTTTCGAACCTTTACCTGATGTACCTACATTTAAAGAAGAAGGTGTTGATATGACTGCAGGAATAGATAGAGGTGTAGCCGTTCCGCCAGGTACTGATGAAGAAGTGATAAGTACACTTGAAGATGCATTTTTAAAGATACTAGATGAGGAGGGAGTAAAAGATCAAATGCTTGAAGAAGGATTTCAACCAAAAGAAATGGGACATTCAGAATCTGTAGAATATATCAAAGAAAAGACAAACGAATATGAAAATATTATGGAGAACATGGAATAAATAGTTATGTAGGAGGTTTAATATGTTTGAATTTTTGCCCGATATACTAACTTCTTTAACTGAAATACACAATTTATTACTACTCTGCTTGGGAGTAGGGCTTGGTATAATTGTGGGCGCACTTCCGGGGTTAACTGCCACAATGGCACTAGCCCTATTACTACCTTTTACTTTTACAATGGAAGCTGACACATCATTAATCACAATGGGTGGATTATACATAGGTGGTATTTATGGAGGTTGTATTTCAGCCATATTAATAAACACTCCAGGAACTCCTTCAGCCATAGCTACAACTTTTGATGGCTATCCACTAACTAAAAAAGGAAAATCTACACATGCATTGGTTATGGCCGCTATTAGTTCTGGAATTGGGGGAATTCTTGGCGGGATAGCCTTGTTATTTCTCATTCCCTTATTATCAGCTTGGGCCTTGAGTTTTGGTCCACCTGAGTATTTTTGGATTGCAATAGTAGGATTAACAATGATTGCAACACTTTCTTCTGGCACAATGGTTAAAGGATTAATAGGTGGATGTATCGGACTTTTGCTTGGAACAGTAGGTATTTCACCAGTTGGTGGAGAGTCGCGCTATACATTTGGTTTTTCTGAGTTACAAGGGGGATTAGAATTAGTTGTAATTTTAATTGCTTTTTTTTGTATTCCTGAGGTCATAGCGATGACTCAAAATAAAAGTAGTTCACAAGATACGGCAAAACAGGAAAAAGGGATTATAAGAAAGATACTAAAAAAAGTTGTTAAAAAACCCATATTCTTGCTTAGATCTTCCGTTATAGGATTAATTACTGGGATTATCCCTGGTGCAGGTGGGAACGTTGCCGCCTTATTATCTTATGATACAGCAGTTCGTTTTTCAAAAGACAAAAAGTCTTTTGGTAAAGGGAATATTGACGGAGTTATGGCCGCTGAAACATCTAATAACGCCGAGGTTGGCGGTTCATTAGTTCCTTTACTTTCATTAGGAATACCTGGAGCTCCTCCAGCCGCAATTATATTAGGAGCTTTGATGATGCAAGGAATTACTCCAGGTCCTAATTTAATGACAGAGCAACCAGGCTTGGTATATACCTTTTTAGTTTCCTTTATAGTAGCGAACATATTAATGTTGATTTTTGGATTAATAGGTTCAAGATACATAGGGAAAATCTTATCATTACCTGTATACTATTTAGCCCCAGCCATTATGTTCTTAACTATTGTGGGTTCATATGCATTACGAAATAACTTAGTAGATATAATCATGCTGGTAGTATTCGGTTTGCTTGCTTATGTAATGAAAAGAATAGGTTTTCATCCGGCTCCTGTTGTACTTGGATTAATATTAGGTCCTATTGCCGAGAGAGGACTTACTCAGTCTATATTATTAGCAGAGGCCTCAAATGGGTTGTTTTCACTATTTTTAGGACGTCCTATAACGGTTGTTTTAATAATATTAACTATAATATCATTATTTAGTCCTTTAGTAAGTAGGTTTTTTGCGAGCAAATCATTCACAACTTAAGGAGTTAATATCCTAAGGAGGAAAAAAATGAATATCATTAAAAAAACAGATGTCTTGTCATCAATAACTTTGATAGTAATTTCCGTTATTGCATTATGGCAAACAATAGGTTTAACAAAAATGAGTTATGTATTCCCCCGATCGATTGCAATTATTTTATTGTTTCTGAGTTCAATATACTTAATTAACAGTATCATCAAAATTATTCGTAATAATGAAACTTCCTTTTTTGATGGTATCAAGGTCAAGGAAGTGTTAATCATGGGAATAGGAATGATAGGGTATATATTCTCCATAATCTTTTTTGGTTTTCTAATATCAAGTGTTTTATATATGACATTTGTTACCTGGTATTTGCAAAAGGAAACGAAAAAAAGTATGAAATTAAGGATAGCTCATTCTTTTGTAAGCTCATTATTATTTTCTTTATTTTTCTTCTTCCTTTTTAAAAATGTGTTTTTAGTTCCTTTACCAGAAGGTGTTTTATTTAGTGGGTGAATCACACCTAGTTTATAAATAGCAGTTTGAATTATTATGAATCAACATTTCAAATGAACTAAACAAATGGAAAATATCATTGATCTAATCTAGTAATTTCATATATTTGTATAAAGTATTCTGAAAGTTCATTGACATTATACACTATTGTCTTTATAATATAATTCATAGTGGTTGGGTGACTGAACCTATAAATGGCTCACTACACATTTTTCAAATTAGTTCTTTAACAAAAGGACAGTAAAAGGAGGGGAATAATATGCTTCATAAATTTCTTATACATCACAAAAGTGATGATGTAGGTGTTGTTACGACACCTATTAAAGAGGGAGAGAAAGTTAAGGGTGTATGCATGGAAGATGATTCTGAGGTAAATCTCCAAGCAAATCATGATATCCCATTAGGGCACAAAATATCCTTGAAGGATTTTGAAAAAAACCATTCTGTAATTGAATACAGTATTCAAATTGGAAAGACAATCACTTCATGGAAAAAAGGAGATTATGTTCATACACACAATATAAAAACAGCGAGGTGGTAACTAATGAATGAACAACTTTTAGGGTATCGAAGAGAAAATAATAAAGTAGGTATTCGAAATCATGTAATTATTTTGCCTGTAGATGATATATCGAATGCAGCCTGTGAAGGTGTGGGTAAACTAGTAGAAGGTACATTACCTTTGCCCCATGCCTATGGACGATTGCAGTATGGTCCAGATTTAGACCTTCATTTTAAAACTATGATAGGTATTGGATCCAATCCAAATAATGCAGCTGTAATTGTTATAGGTATTGAGGAAAACTGGACAAAGAAAATTGCTAATGGAATTGCCGAAACAGGAAAGCCAGTATCATATTTTTCTATAGAAAAACAAGGTGACTTTGAAACAATACGTAAGGCATCATGGAAAGCAAAAGAGTATGTTCAATGGGCTTCGGAAATTCAAAGAGAACCAATAGAGATTTCGGAACTAACTGTTAGTATTAAATGTGGAGAATCAGATACCACAACAGGTCTCGGATCGTGCCCAACTACATCTCAAGCAGTTGATAGATTTGTAGAAGCCGGGGCTACCGTTTTCTTTGGAGAAACTCCTGAATTGACAGGTGGTGAACATTTAATTGCGGATAGAATGGCAACGCCAGCATTAAAAGAGAAGTTTATGAAAGTTTATAATAATTATATAGACGAAATTGAGTCAACGGGAGCTGACCTTTTGGGATCTCAACCAACTCAAGGAAATATTGCTGGGGGACTTTCTACAATTGAAGAAAAAGCATTAGGTAATATTGCGAAAACTGGGAGTAAAGAAATTATAGGAGTTTTAGATCCAGCTGAATCTCCATCTAATGGTAAAGGCTTATACTTCATGGATACTTCTTCTGCGGCTGCTGAATGTATTACATTAATGGCTGCTGGAGGAGCAGTGCTTCATTTGTTTCCTACTGGACAAGGAAACGTTATTGGAAACCCTATAGAACCAGTTATAAAGCTTACAGCTAATCCAGAAACTTCCGAAACAATGAGTGAACATATAGACGTAGATGTAAAGGGACTTCTTTCTCGTAAACTTACTCTTAAAGAAGCCGGAGACAACTTGGTTAACTACATGAAGCGTGTTATAAATGGAAGAATGACTTGTGCTGAAGTATTGGGTCATAAAGAATTTGTTATGACAAAATTATATAGAAGTGCTTAAAGTTTTATTTAGGCTAATACCATTAGATGGATATTAGCCTATTTTATGTAATTTGTAATTATATAGCATTCATACGAAATATGTAATTAATGAGTAGTACGATTTAAAAATTACTTTAAGGTTGGTTATAATTTGAGAATTTTTTATAAGTGAGTTTACGCTCATCATACAAAAGTTTTTGAATAGATGTTATTGAGTATGCCCCATATGACTATATCCCCTTTAGATCACATTTTTGTAGACACTGGGGTTAAATATAATTCATATATAATAAACACACATATCAAGAGGTGGTATAATTAACGAAAAAGATTCGGATGGGGGGATTTAAAGAGAAAAGAAATTTCAGAAACATATCTACTCTGAGCAACTTATTATATAAATAAGAAACTTTTAAAATAACTCCTCATGCAGAGTTAACAGTTGAATCACAGGAGAAGCTATTGGCTCCATAGCCAACCAGGTGATTTTCATCCTTTTAGGAAATCGTTCAATTTGCCAAATATGAAAGGAAGTATACTATGGATTTGCCTGTTTTTAAAACTAAAAAAGGAATATCAGAAAAGGTTGCTGATTACTTAAAAGAACAAATACAAATAGGAGAGTTTTCTGAAGGAGAAAAAATCTTTGGAGAAAGAGAAATGGCCACATACCTGGATGTTAGTAGAAATACTGTTAGGGAAGCTTATAAAATATTAGAAGCTTATGGTTATTTAAAAACAGAACATGGCCGCGGCGTTTTTATTGCTTCTGAAGCAGAACAAATTAAAAAAATGACTGAATCTTTTTTTGTACCAAAAAGCAAGATTGAAGACTTATATGCTGTGAGAAAAGTATTAGAAGAAAGCATGGTTGAATGGGCTATTAAAAATGGCACCAAAGATCAATTTGATAGATTGGACTCTATTGTGATAAGTGCCAAAAAGGTAATTTCTAGCGATTCGAATCTTTTTAATTTAGCAGAATATGATTTGCAATTCCACTTATGCATTGCTGAGATGTCTAAAAACATGGTGGCAAATAAAATTATGAACCATTTAATAGATTTATTAGCGGAAGCAAGAAGCCAATCTATTCAAATACCGAATAGGGCCAAGCAATCTGTCTTAGAACATGAAGTCATTGTAAATGCTATGAAAAAAGGAGATATAGTTGAAGCGAAAGAAGCTATTAACAATCATTTAGAAAGTGTTGAAAGGTCTATAAATCGTAATTTTGTAAACAGGGAGTAATTCTAAAATGAAATTATATAA
>Ga0079226_10004199_pt1 | contig 10997 bp, 10 predicted proteins | sample Poulit2014_FD_76345 | JGI IMG/M metagenome (GOLD analysis project Ga0079226, IMG submission 76345) | Agricultural soil microbial communities from Georgia to study Nitrogen management - Poultry litter 2014 | ecosystem: Environmental > Terrestrial > Soil > Agricultural land | place: USA: Georgia...
TAGCACAAATACCAAACATATTTTTGATATGGAATCTTGCAAATTCACTTTTTTCTTTTCGATTTAAGAAGAAAGCTCCTAATAGCCCAAAATGTGTGATATATGCTAATAGAGCAATATCTTTTCCTTTCATCCTGTCTTTTTCCAAAAACTAAATTTTTAAATGATTATCTGCAAAAATACCATATACTCTTCCTTTCATTTCCTGTCCAAATAAAGCACTATTTATTTGACTACTATATACGTTCTCTTTTTTAAAAGTCCAACTACCCTCGGGTTGAAACAAACTAAAATTGGCTTCTGAGCCCTTATTAATTGTGTGCTCTTTAATACCAAATATACTTTTAAGTCTTTGGAGATAGCTTATACTTTTTTCCATTCCAACTTTTGCATTTAAAGCTGAAAAAGCAGATTCTAAGCCGATACTACCATATAAAGCTTGTTCAAATTCTACTTTTTTCTCTTCAATGGTTAAAGGGAAATGATCAGATGTTACACCGTCTATTGTTCCGTCTGCAAGCCCTTCTAATAAAGCCAATCTATCTTTTTTGCTTCGCAAAGGAGGAAGAATTTTATAACGGGTATCAAAAGAGTTTAAAACTTCATCGGTAAGAATCAAATGCAAAATATTAACGCTACAGCTGATGTGTAGCCCTCTTGCTTTAGCAATTCTAATTTTTTCTACTGATCCTGCAGTAGAAATAGTAGGTATATGTAAATTTCCTCCTGTATATTCTAATATTTGAATATCTCTAGCAATTTGTAATGTTTCAGAAAATGAAGGGATTCCTTTTAAACCTAATAAGGTACTGTTTTTTCCCTCATGGACTACCCCTTTGTATGCAATTGATTTTTCAAATGGGAAAGAGATTACCAAACCATTAAAGCTTTGAGTATATTGCAGTGCAAGTTTTAGTAGATTTGCATTTTCAATAGGTTTTTGATAATCATAAAAAGCAATAGCTCCTTCACTAAACATATCATAAAGCTCGGTCAGCTTTTCTCCTTTACTATCCATGCTTAAAGCACCGATAGGAAATACCCTTACAGGATGGTGCTGTGTGCGACTTATCAAATAACGAATAGATGATTGATTTTGAGTGATGGGCTGATTAGTCGGATTTAATGCAATATGAGTAAAACCACTTTTTGCTACGACTTCTAAGCCATTGTCAATTGTTTCACGGTCTTCAAAGCCTGGTTCACCAAACGATACACTGCTATCGAACCAACCCGATGAAATATGTAAATTCTCTAATTCAACTTTACGATCTACATCTATTTCTAAAGCATCTTCGATATGGATAATATTACCATTTTCGACCAATATGTCTTTCTTAGAAAGATGATACTTTGAGTTAGGATCTACTATAACGGCTGATTTGAAAAGTGTTTTCATCGATAAAATCTAAGCAATAAAATTTCTACTCCTAATAATATTAAGGCAAAAATAACAAACCATTTCCACAATGTGTGCGAATCTACATTCAAACTTTGACTGTCTTCGGTAAGCTCTAGTTTTTTAAGAGGAGTTATAGATTTCCAATTGTCGAGATTAGGGAATTGTATATTTTTGTCCAAGTTAGGGTAGTTATAACTCACCCAGTCTATCGTCTCATCGTTTCTAGTAATACGATAGTTCTCCGGTTTTTCAGGTCGGTCGGATGTAGTAACCCAAATAGAATATTGACGTTGTTCTTGGAGTGGGATAAAGCTGTTTTCTGAATCTGTAATATGAAGGATATCTTGAGTGTCAAACTCTCCTGTGATTGCATAAGTAGTAGTAGTGCCTAACATCTGATAAAGTTGTTTTTGAGGTTGACTTTGTAATGCAATAGTATGAAGACTCGGTACAATTAGTGGGGATTCAATAAAATTGGTGTTACTGCGAAGTAAGGGAGCTGTAAATAAGAACACCTTTCCATTTTGGGTTAAAAAAGCTTCATCGGAATCATATGATAGAATAGGAGACCCTTTATATTGTAGTCCATAATATTCATGAACAAAAGGAGGTTGGAAATTTTCGACCCTTCTTTCAAAAACATTAAAAAGATTTGGATGATCATAATGAATAGTGGATATACGGCGGTCGTGTGTTTTTTTAAGAGTAAATTGAGGTGCATCTACCTTTTGTAAAAAATCGTTATAACTGTCTAGATGTAAATTGCTAGAAGGAATTATGAGAAGAAAAGTACCTTGATTTATATAAGCTTCTAAAATATTTGAAAGTTGTGGAGTTAATCGATCAAGATTATCTAATATAATAAGATTAGAATGCTCTAGGCTACTTAAATCAATTGTATTAGATTGAAGTTTCTCTAATTGGAATTCAGATGATTCAAAGACTTTCAAGTAGGGAGACTCTCCACTTCCTATAACTTTTACTTGGATAGGCTCTTGAGGAAGTAAGCTGAAAAATTTTTCATTATCATATTGAATACTTTGGTCATGTATTTTTACTTTACCTTGGGGGATATTATTTTCTAATAATTTGAAAGTCGCTTTTGTAATAGTAGAATCTTGTAATTGAATTTTTTGTCTCCCTATACTTTCCTCATTATTATATAATGATAATGTAGTTTCGGATTCTTCTCCTTTATGAAATATTTCTACGATCAAATCTGAAGATGAATAATCCATATAAAGAGTGTCTATACTTGTGTTTTGTAAATTATCAGGCTGTATAGAGAAAGTTTCAATATCAATTTTTTGTAATTTAGCTATTTCTCTTTCCCTGATTCTATGGAAATCAGAAATCCAAATAAGCTTATATTTTTTTTCTGGATAACGAGCAACTAGCTGTTGAGTGAGTAATTCGATCTCATTAACAGATCGTACAATAGGAGATAAGTTTAAATTTTGTACAGATTCTAAAAATGCTTTTGGAGTTTGGTCGTAAAATACCTCTGTATTGCTAAACCAAGTTATGGATGGTGGTATTTTGTCTAATTTTGTCAATTCATTTTTAATGTGGCTGAGTAGGGTGGTATTATTGATTTTTGCATCCATACTCAGAGAATTATCAATATAAATTAAAACTTCTTCGGTAGAAATATCTTTAGAGGGTTTAGGAAAAAAAGGTTGAGCGAAAGCAAAAATTATACAACTATAAATCATTAAGCGTAGAAATAATAATATCCACTGTAAAATGGTATAACTTTTTCTACTTTGTTTTTCTATTTTCTGTAACATACTCACATTAGTAAATGCTACTGGCTGGTATTTTCTTAATCGAAAAAGATGGATAATGATTGGAATTCCTAATAGGAATAATGCATATAATAAGTTGGGATAAATAAATTGCATATACTATAAAAACGTAATTATAAAAATCAAACAAATATACAATTATTGTAAGGCAAAAAATGCAATATCGCTGCAACTAGAAGGAATATTATGGATGTTGGATATAGAAATAAAAAGTAGTGTGTTTACCGATTTGTGACTCTACTTCAATATCTCCTCCTAAACTCATAATCAACTTTCTTACAGTTGATAAACCAATACCATTCCCCACATTGCCATTCCGATCTATTTGTCCAAAAGTTTGAAATAAATTAAATATTTTTGGTAACTGTTCTTTAGGAATTCCTACTCCATTATCTCTTAGACTAAAATGATAATAATCATTATCTTGCTTACAATCAAGGTCTATGATTATTTTGTCTTTATCATTGTACTTTAAACTATTGGTAAGTAAATTCATGAATATTTGTCCCAAAGCGACTTGGTTACCATATATTTTAAAGTTATTTTCTGGAAAGTTTATATCACACTCTTCTTGAATATTTAATAAATCAATAGTATTTTCTAACAAATCATGTATGTAGAATTCTTCTGTTGCCATTGCCGCCACTTGGTCACTTTCATAATGCTGTAAAATATTAGTGATATATTCAGAAAGACTAAGAGAGGATTGTTTCATACGGTGTAGATAGTTCGCCCCCTCTTCATCAATAAGACCTTTATATTTAGATCGTAATAAATCACAAGTAAGAATCATATTAGCTAATGGCATTTTCATATCATGCGATACTACGCCAGCAAAATTTCTTAATTGTTCATTTTTATTTTGAAGTTCACTCTTTAATTGCTGAAGAATTACTTTGTTTTTATGCTCTTCTAGTCTATGCATCATTTGACGCCCTAATAATTTCAAACCACTTTTTTGTTGATCATTAAGCTGTTTGGGTATAATATCAGCAACAAATAATACTCCAATAATATTTTTGTTTATGTTTTTTAAAGGAACTCCTGCAAAGAAACGAGGAGTATTTTCATTCTTTTTTTGTATACTAAATCTTTTATCTGCTCTTGCATCAGTAACTATAAATATCGATTCAGAACTTTGAAGCGTATAGTCACAAAAAATAGAATGGTTTTTACAAATAGAATTGTTCCAAGGACTGCTACTATTAATATAGTACTCTCGAGTATCAAAAAGATGAATTCTAGCTATACTAGCATTACACAGAGCACTAGATAGATGGATGATAGCTTCGAGATCTTTCTCTATGCGATCCGTATCGATATGAGTAATTTTGGACAATTCCTTTAGCATACTTAATACTTTTGTAAATTTTTGATACTAATAATAAAGGTTGGATGATATATCTTTATTTTACATTAGTTAAAGCTTTTGTAAAGATAATAATAATTTCCATAGAGTGCTAAAGTTCTGTTAATGATTTTACAGCTCATTATATACTCCTAATCCAAAGAGGGCAAAATCATATTTAACAGGATCTAATGGATCCATTCTACGGAGTTCAATATCCAATTCTTTTACAGCTTTTGCATCATTTTGTTTACGATTTAGAAGTCCAAATTTTCTAGCTATTGTTCCAGAATGTATATCTAAAGGGCAGGATAATTGACTAGCATGCAATGATTTCCATAATCCAAAATCCACCCCTTTGGAATCATTTCGAACCATCCAACGTAGAAACATATTAATGCGTTTGGCGGCAGAGTTTTTTAATGGATCGCTAATGTGTTTTTGAGTGCGCTTGGGGTGTGGTAATTCGAAAAATATTTTTTTGAATTCTGAAATTGAAGTCTGTAGTGAATCGTTTAAAGCATATTTAGTGAAAATTTTCTCCATACCTAGATGATGGATATAAATGTTCTGTAATGCTTGAACAAAATAAGCTAAGTCTATGCTATTGAAAGTTCTATGAACAAAACTATCAAAATAATAAGTTTTATCTGTTTTATATTCCATTACAAAATCAAATGGGGAGTTTCCAAAGATATTTAATAGTCTTTCACCACTTTTTAAAATCATTTTTCTATTTCCCCATGCAATAGTTGCTATCAAGAATCCTATTATTTCGATATCTTCTTTTTTTGAAAATCGATGTGGGATTTGAATAGGGTCATCTTCTATAAAAGCTGGGGTATTATATTGATCAACTTTAAAATCTAAAAATTCTTTAGTCTCAATCCAAGTCATTATTATCGAAGTATTATCCCATCTTGCATAGTAACTTTCCGATCGGCCATTTCAGCTAATTCAGGATTGTGGGTTACTATAACAAAAGTTTGACCAAACTCGTCTCTCAATTTAAAAAATAAATTATGAAGATTCTCAGCTGTTTCTGTATCTAGATTTCCACTTGGTTCATCAGCCAATATTAAAGGTGGATTATTGCTTAAAGCTCTGGCAACTGCTACTCGTTGTTGTTCGCCTCCAGAGAGTTCATTTGGCTTATGATCTTTACGGTGGGTCAATCCTAAAAAAGAAAGTAGCTCTTCGGCTCGATGAGTAGCTTCTTTTTTTGACTTATTAGCAATAAAAGCAGGAATACAAATGTTTTCTAAAGCTGTAAACTCAGGTAACAGTTGATGAAATTGAAAAATAAACCCAATTTTTTTATTTCTAAAAGCTGCAAGTTCTTTTTGATTAAGGGCTGAAATATCAGTACGGTCTATCATTAAGGAACTGGTGCTTTTCATATCATAAGTGTCTAAAGTTCCTAATATTTGTAATAATGTGGTTTTTCCTGCTCCTGAAGCCCCTACAATGGAGACGATTTCTTTTTTCTCTATTTGCAAATCTACTCCTTTTAGTACATGTAGTTCGCCATAGTGTTTATGAATATCTTTTGCTTGGATCATAAAAATGTATTTTACAGACTGCAAAATACATTTTTATACCGACATAACATACTAAGATAAAATGATTAAATTGCAGGTATATAATATGTAATAAAAAAGCTTTAAATATTATGGAAGATAAGATAATACTGGCTGGAGGATGCTTTTGGTGTACCGAGGCTGTATATAGCAAAATTAAAGGGATATTAAACATTACTCCTGGATATACAGGTGGGATTACTGATAATCCAACTTACAGAGAAGTTTGTAGTGGAACGACACAACATGCGGAAGCGATTGAAATAGTTTATGACTCTAATCAGGTTTCAATGCAAGAACTATTAGAAATTTTCTTTGCTACTCATGACCCTACTACTTTAAATAGACAAGGTGGAGATGTGGGAACACAATATCGAAGTGCGATATTCTATAAAAATGAAGAACAAAAACAAATAGCAGAAGATTATATTTCTTTTTTAACTCAACAAAAGGTTTTTGAACAACCAATTGTCACCACTTTAGAAGCTGTTACCACATTCTATCCAGCAGAGATAGAGCACAGAGAATATTATGCAAACCATCCAAATCAACCATTCTGTAGTTTAGTAATAGCACCTAAATTAAAGACAGTAAAGCACCTATTTGCAAATAAAATAAAAGAGTAAATAATTTCAGGTGTTGATAATGACAACACCTGAAATTGAATTTATTATAGTTGAACTTTCATATTTAAAATAACATTTCGTCCAATGTCAGCTATCTCATGTACTTTTAGCCTTGAAAGATGAGAGGTGTATTCTTTGTTTAGCAGGTTAGTTACTGAAACACCTAGATTTATCTTAGAATTGCTCCACTTCCAAGCAGTACTAGCTCCGAAATTTAATAAACTATATCCAGGAGTTTTACTTTCGAAAGCACTAAATTTATTTTGAGCAAAAGTTGTTCGAAGTTGTAAAAATGCTGTATTATTTATAAAAGTTTTTCCATCTTTAAAATCGAATTTAATACGATTATTTAAGGTATGCGCAGGAATAAATGGCAAATAACTTCCTCCTTTTTGTTTCCCGATTACTGTTTCATATGTATTATCAAAATGGAACCACTGCATGCGCTTAGGGTGATAATGAAAACCGAATTCTCCTCCATATAAATCAGCGTTATTTTGTTGGTATCTATAGACAGGAGTCTGATTTATAAATTCATTGGTAGGATCCAAATAGATATAATCTTTTATAGTATTATAAAATCCATTAATAAATATTTCGATGTTCTCCAATCTCAGTTCGAGTGCTAAATCTATTTGTAGATTTTGCTCATAAGTTAATTCTGCAGATCCTATTTCATATCGGAAAGTTCCATGATGAATTCCATCTGAGGTCAATTCAGCTAAGTTTGGAGCCCTAAACCCTGAGGCTAGATTTATCCGACTTACAAGATTCTCAAATAAATTCCATTTAACGCCTAAAGCAGCATTTAAACTAGTAAAGTTTTTTGAAAAAGCTGGAATTAATTCTTGCTCATGTTCATTCCATGTGTTTTTGATATTCAATTTTCTATTGTCAAGTCTAAGACCAGCTTGAAAATCTACTTTATCGAGATGGTAATGTCCAGTTGCAAATACTCCAATATCATTTGTGATGGCATCAGGAATCAATATTTCTTCTCCATCATTTTTATTTTTTTGATGCATTCCTTGAATACCGATGATGGTTTCTAATTTTTCGTTTGATGGTAAATGATATTTCACATCATAGTTAAGAGTGTTTAATTTTAATCGCAAACTTGGAAGTTTTTCATCTAAATGATCATGACTATGTTCATGGTCATGATCATCTTCAAATTCTTTTCTATCATTCATTAAATATCCAATTTTTGTAGTAAGTTTAGATTTAGAAAATCTTACAGTATTGTTCCAACTTAGCGTATGGCTAATAACTTCTTGGTAGGGAAGTTCTAAGTTTCGTGTTGTAGTTTGTTCTCCTATTGAATCTGCAATTCCCAAATCAGAATCATTATAGTTATAGCGTAGAGTAGAGGAGAAGTGGTCTGTTTTGTAGCGTGCAGCCGCCTTAAAATCCTTTTCTAAATATCTTGTATTGGTAACTCTCTGTCTATTTCCCATTTTATAGTCAGCATGTGAGCTATATCCTCCTCGTGCTATAATTCCAAAATTATCAATTGTGTTTTTTACTCCTAGATTTAAATTAGATCCTTTTGTATTACTATAAAAAGTAGCATTTGCATCTGCTGAATATGAATTTTCATCTGCAAATCGTTCAGGATTTAAATATAAAACCCCACCTAAAGCATCACTTCCATATAGTAGGGATGCCGGACCTTTGATAACTTCTATGCTTTCTATTCCCGATTCATTGACTCCCAAACCATGCTCATCACCAAATTGTTGATTTTCTAAACGAACGTCTTGAGAATAGGTTAAAACCCTATTAGAGCTCATTCCACGAATAACAGGTTTCCCGATGCCTATTCCCGTGTTTATAGTATTGACTCCCGCTACATTTGAAATTCCATCTGCAAGGTTTAAGGCACCTTCTTGTTGTAAGTCAGAAACCTTTATCTGTTCAACTTTCATTACATTATCTCCCTGTAAATGATGGAAAGGGACCGAAATAATAACAGCCTCCATTTCTATCGCACTTGGCTTCAAAGCAATATGGAGATCAGTATTTGTTTCTCTAGGAAAACGAATTCTTTCCGAATGAGAAGAGTAGCCTAAATATGAAATGATAATCTCAAATTGTCCATTAGGAATATTATAGAGTGAAAAATTTCCTTCTATATCCGCTACTGTTCCTATTTCTAGCTTTGGTATATATACATTAGCAAAAATAGGATTATGATTTTCGTCGGTGATTGTTCCTGAAATCTGATTTTGAGCTACTAAGAATGCTGTATATACAAAAAACAGGATAAAAAAAATATTATTCTTTTTCATTTGTTAAATATGATTGAATGGATAAAATACAATCCGTAAGAGGATTGCTACATTAAAAGAGTAACTCTAGGGAAGTAATATTTTTTCGATAAAATATATAGAGTTGTTTTCGATTAGAAATCGAATATTATCCAAACAATGGAGGGGCTCGTAAATGATATTGGACAGTTCTTTTTTGTTCTAGGATAGAAGCAAAAAACTGGAAGTTTGTTGTGTAATAGTAAAGAATTTCTTGTATATCAAGATCAAGAAATTCATAAGTATAGAAAACAGGATGAAAATCACATAAAGAACAATCTATTGGCTTTTGATGGAAATGAGTGGTTTGTTCTGTACAAAGTTCTTTTTCAATATGATATTCAGAAAAGGAATGGTAAAGCTCGAATAGCATGGGAGCTATTAAAAGCCATATTCCAATTATGGAAAATAAAAGTGATGATATCCTTCTATCTTTCTTCATCTTTTTCTTTGAAAAGGAACTTTAATCCTAAGTGTGAAAGCATCTTCTTTTCGAAATTCCAGAAAAATCTAAATTGACCAAATAACCATCCGTAAAGTACTAATAATACTTGATAGGCAGGAAAAATCACTATTAAGCGCAATGGCCAATATAACCAACCCATTTCGTTATTAATATTGAAAAATTCCAATATAGGTTTTCCTACAAAGAGAGAAGAACTTCCTGTTATAGAGAATACTATAAGAATTATTATTATTTGAAAATTAGATTCAATTCCCCAACGTTTTTTCAGCTTTTCCAAATGAAATTTTTATAAAGTTTATTATTGCTTTTCTAAATAACGTGTACTTACACACCAAAACTCTTTAAAAGATGCACTTGCAAAGATACTATATTTCTTTAGATTAACAAGGTCATGATTTTCCATTAAGACACTATAAATGGATAATTAGTAATTAATTAGAACGGTCAACCCTTTTTAGGAAAGCTTACTTTCGATTAGCCAATCGCTCCGTTATTTTAAAATCATGCAAAAAAAAGCAATTGTAGGGTTTGACATAATAAAAAAAGCTTATATTTAAGGAAATATTTATAACATTAAGTGTATGGCAGAACTAATTAGAATTTACGAAGAAAATCCAAATCCTAAGGAAATAAAAAAAGTAGTAGAAGTCCTACGAAATGGTGGATTAGTCATATTCCCTAGTGATACGGTATATGCTTTAGGCTGTGATATTACTCATACTAAAGCTCTAGAAAAGGTGGCGCGTATTAAAGGGGTGAAGCTAGAAAAAGCCAATTTTTCTTTTATTTGCCACGATTTAAGCAATTTGGCAGATTATACACGTCAATTAAGTAGTAGTACCTTTAAGCTTTTAAAAAGAGCACTGCCAGGTCCTTATACTTTTATCTTGCCGGGAAGCAGTACTTTACCTAAGGTTTTTAAAAAGAAAAAAGAAGTGGGAATTCGTGTCCCTGATAATAGTATCGCACAAGCATTGGTAAAAGAACTGGGAAATCCTATTATTTCTACTTCTATAAAAGATGAAGATGAAATTCTTGAATATACTACCGATCCTGAGTTGATATATGAAAAATGGAAGAATTTAGTAGATATTGTTATAGATGGAGGTTATGGTGATAATGTGGCTTCTACGGTAATCAATCTTACTGGAGAAGAACCCGAAGTAATAAGAGAAGGAAAAGGTAGTCTAGATATATAATTATTTATATATTTACACTAAACAATCTAAATCTACTTAAGAACGCTTCAATGTAATGTCATTACTTGAGCGTTCTTTTTGTTTTAACTATCATTTTGATCCTTAATAAAATTTAAATCGATTAAACTGTAATCTGAGTTCGATATAAGTGATTATTCTTAATTGTGAGTAAGGGGTTAAGCAAATTTATTTCGTTAGTCGAAGGGAGATGAGTCACACTCCATTAAGTCGTAAAGGGATGATAGTATTATAAATGATA
>Ga0079226_10004200_pt1 | contig 10994 bp, 8 predicted proteins | sample Poulit2014_FD_76345 | JGI IMG/M metagenome (GOLD analysis project Ga0079226, IMG submission 76345) | Agricultural soil microbial communities from Georgia to study Nitrogen management - Poultry litter 2014 | ecosystem: Environmental > Terrestrial > Soil > Agricultural land | place: USA: Georgia...
CGGTGGTGGGGATGTAAGCGCCGGGGCGGTCCTGGCCTACAAAAAGGCTAGCCATGGCACCCCACAGGTAACAGCCAGACACGCCGGCGCCTGTATGGTAAACGTCCCCGCCATTGGGGGAAGTGACTGTCGCAATATTCCATGTCAGATTATCTAGTATGTTGACAACTGCCCAACTCAGATAGCCGCCGTCCGCGATAGGCAACATGTTCGCGGAAATTATGCGGGAGTGGTTACTGTCATTGTCTCTTGCTACACCGTTATCGAGGTCGAATGTTGGATTTGATCCGTGACCACCTAAACCTAAACCGGTAATACAGGCCAGCCGGCCACTCCCGTCACCTTTGGCAAAAAAGGACAAAATGGCTTGATTGTTAGTCAGGCTTTGGTCAATATACGTAACCACCATTTGATAGCCTGCTGTCGCACTCTCAATCAGATGTGAGTAATAACCCTCACCGGAAGGCGCTGGGACAGATGACGGGCTGCAACTACCCGCGTATAGGGTCCAGTTCGTGAAGTCCTCACTGTATGGAGCGTAGTTCGTCCGCGCCTCACTCGACAGCTCAACGCGGCCTTGCCAGTCGGTTTCGTGGATTTGGACAGACCTAATGTCATCTGGATCTACAGGAGTGCCATCAGACATGGTGAGAGTTGCTGAGTTAGTTGCACCATCGCCAGTCATAAATAGTTGATCTTCTACAGGGCTTATGGCATTAATAAAAGGTCTTCTGAAGAAGAACTCATGTTGCCCAACACTATCATACTTAGACCCAAGCCTATCCTTGAGATATAGACTCAATAGGTCGTTCATCCCATAGAACCCGGTTAACCCTAGAGTGTCCATCAAATATTGTTTCTGATCATCAATCAGCATCTTTACCACCACGCTTGTCATACCAAGGTTTAATCCACTTAAACCACAGGTGTTGTGCTATGAGTACAGCTGTATATATTGAAGTGAGTATATAAGCTACGTCTGACCAATTAACACCAGCTAAGTGAGACCCAACTACAGTGACAGGAGGAGACAGTTTAGCTGCATCCGCCACATACTCTTTAACATTATCAACTATCATTTGTCCCCCTTAATTTGATCTTTCCAGTGTTTTATCTTTTGTATTTGGTCATTACACATGCCCAAGTTAAGTGTTTGACTATTCCAAGCATCCACCAAGTCTGGCTTAGACATGCTGGTTGGAGGTTTGTCTATATTACAAGGAGTCAAGAGAGCATCACTTGGGGCAACTACCACTGTCTTTACTAGCGTGGCAGTATGCTTTCCACATGCTGTCAAGATAGTGCTGATCAGCAACACTAGAGCTAATTTTACCAGCACTTTCTTCCTTAGCATTATGATCCACCTCTCTAGATAGCTTATATTTAATGTTAACTGTGTCCATCCTATCCTTGGATAGCTGTATAACAGCCTTATCAGAAATTGTTTGATTTGTATGTTGTAATAGAAGCTTATTGTTCTTACTCTCGATAGTCTGTTGTAGGCTTGCCACTTTTGCTTGTGACTCATCCATTTCTTTAGACTGCTTATGGACCCAGTAGGCTAAACCCAAGGATATAATTAGCAACAGGCCAGTAGCTATTACTAGTATCTTAGTGATCATATACAATCTCCACTTTACCTAGACAGAATGCCATATCCTTCCCGCGCCTCTCGACTAGACCGGGAAGCTTGTCGCCATTAGCATACACCCATCTGGATAGTTGTTTACATCCACCTACATAGTCTCCCTTGTTAAATAATTTAGCCATGGTGGAGTTCTTAAGATTAGTGGGGCCTAGATTATAAGTGAAGTCAATGAGAGCAGCTCTTTGCCACAGGTTAAGTGGGACATGTATGTATTTCTCTACCTGTCCCTGTGCTTCCTTTAGGTCACCCATTAAGAATTCCAGACATTCTTTCTTAGTGTAGGTCTTACCTAATTCCAAAGCTGGTCCTGTATGACCGTAACAAGCAGTCACAACGCCAGCAGGGTCAACATAAGTTTTTCTAACTAAGCCTTCACCGGGAGCTGTGAGGAATGTGCCAGAGAGTACAGCTGCTAATGATAAAGCACCACCAAGGAGTGTTGCCATCATCTTCCTGCTCCTTTTAGTCATTTGAATCTTCATTGGATGATGCTCCTAAGTTTACGTCTGGCAGATATGTCCCAAACTCTCCAAATACATCACTATCACCCACAAGTTTCTCATAAGACTGCTTAGCATTTCTTGTACCACTAAGGTTAGCATTAGCCCTAACAATCTTGTTGAACACTGGGGCTACATCCTTATTGAGAAAATCGACATAGGAATTAAGCTGAGTCCTAGAGCCTTGACTGAGGCTAGTAGATTTGGGGGTTTTCCTAAATGATACACCAACACCATTGAAGTGAGGGCTGACATAATCTTTAATACCGGTGGTGTTAAACTTACGAAGCTCTGGATTACCAGAGGTCCTAGCTAACACATTTCCTTGTCTATCTGATCCAGTAGCAATGGCCTGTTTGACTGCTGGAATTACTCTTGATGTGTAATTATCGTGCAGCACTTCAATAGCTCTTTGGGCATTGTCAGTTTGCATGACCTCTGGATGCTTGGATACATAAGAACCAAACTGAGGGGATGCAAAGAAATCTACAAGATATTTAAAGTCTGATGGATCATCAGATACAGAACCATATTTAGATGTGCCTGACAGGATATTGGATAGATGTGTAGAAACTTCTTCCTCATCCTCAGGAGTGCCATTACCAGACATTATGTCTGACATAGTCTGTTTCATGCCGTTCAGATATTGCTGAATTGATATATCCTCATCTTCTGTGCCAGAAGTTAGGTCAGCTGGCTTGCTAGGTTGTCCACCGCCTACTCCGCTATCCAAGAGTCCATTCTTATCTAGATAAGTGATTACCTGATCCCCAATCCTGCTTTGCAGGTTTATAGAGTTCTTAGCTACAGTGGATGCAGCTAATAAGGGAGCCATCTTAGGATTGCCATTTAGCATATTAGCTTTAGCTTGAGCCAGAGCCGTGTTGTAGGCCTGATTAGCAACATCCTCTTTGGCTGATCCATCTAACACTGATAAGGATGTTTGCATATAGTCCATTAGAGGCTTAGATATGTATATAGCATCACTGCCGCTGGCTGCACTCACAGCAGCTGAATTAATACCAGCTTGAGTGCCTGCCATGAAATCCTTCCAATCCTTAATAGCATCAGCTCTTGTGTAAATCTTAGTGCCATCAGGTTGTGTAGGGTCAGGAACCTCCGTGCCAATCTTACTCTTGATTAAGTTAAACCTAGTTCTAGTCTTATTAACTTGTGTTGTGACGAAAGAGGCAGCTGCATGCCTCCAATTTTTCTGAGCTACAGCCTTATCTACAGAGAGTATTTTAGATTGATGAGTCAGCCTAGCATTACTTTGAGTTATGCCCGCTGTCACTAAGCTAATGTCAGACTTCTTCTTAGCATTCCTCTTTATATAGAAATCTATCTGAGCTTCTGCTTGAGCCATGGCAGTTGCAGCTTGGGTGGCCTTACGATATGCATCAAGACCCTCTTCCACCTCCTCCTCAGACATGCCGGGGTGGATGTATTGAGCACTCTGAGCATTCTTCATTTCTTGTAAGACTAATGCCTGCTCTTGATCTTGCTCATTCTCTAATCCAGTTTGGATGTTGCCAGCCAGACCAGAATGGCCGGCAACTTTAACGAACAAGTCATTAATGCTTTTAGTCATGGATGGATTATTCTTGATGGCATCCATGGCTAGCTTTCTGAGATTACCAGCAGCCTGCCTGCTCTTAATCTTACCCTGAGCATAGGCTGAGGATGTTTGTAGCATACCCATTTCTAGATTAGAAAGCACCTTATTCTTCTGGTCAAGTGCTTTCTGTTTCTGTGCCCCAACATACCCCTCCATCACATCCTGCCCAACAGCTGAAGCTAGGCTACCAAAGGCGCTGATAGCTCTGGCATCAGACGTATCAGGGGGAACGATTGGTACATTTTGAGGACTGGCTACAGTCTCATTAACTCCTGATGTAAAATCTGCCATTAATCTTTGCCTCTCCTCTCGTGTACAAAGTGGTTAGTAGCTTCAACCATTCTGAGAAGCCTCTGTTTATTTTCTTCATTTCTGAATGGGGTGTTCTTAATTAGTGTTATGCAGTCTTTCTCTGGAGCCAATCCACAATACTTAAGAGCTGACTCATACATAGACATATCCCTATTCTTAAGATCTCTTCTTAGAAGTATATCAATTTGCTTACGGGCATACTCATCATGTGGCATAGTCAGCCAAAACATATTATGAACCCTTTGAGCAAATCTTAGATCTTTATCATTCAGAAGTAGGTTCATATTATCAGCCTTAACTCTTTCATACCACTTCTTGATATCAGACTCTTTATCATCCTTAAGCTGTGAGGTGGCTTTCCATATATCCCACTTGGCTGTTTCCTGTTGTAGTGGGAATCCCATACCAACAGCTATAGCATTAACTGAGGGGACATTGTCCATCCTGACAGTATTGTTACTAATTAGCTTGTGGTATTCAACTAAGAAGTATGCCTGTCTGGCATGACTGAATCCAGATGCCATATTAGCAAAGGCTAAAGCAACATCACCGAAATCATCATCAATACTGTCATCCCAAGGATTTAAGAACCTACCAGCAGTTGACAAAGCATTGCCCACAACATCATTATTACCAAACAACAATGAGGTTGATGGCATATTAGCAAGGGTCTCTCCAAATGGATCTGTCCAGATTCCATGGAAAGTCTCAAATAGGCCCTGAGCATTGTAAGGAGATAGGGCACTAAAGTCAGCTAGTGATTCCTGTCCGCTTGCTATCTCTATAGACTTATTCAAGGACCAGCCAGTCAAACCTTGCTTTAGTAGCTGCCTAGCATCATTGTTCTCAACATCTCCTAAGTAATGATTGAACACTGCTGTTCCCGGTATTCCATATAACGCAAGGGAGGTAAGCCATAACCTAATCTTAGCTTGCCAAGGAATAACCCTACTAGTTGTCATATTAAGAAGCATCTTATGACTGAACTGCAAGTACTGAAATACAGGGTTCAACGTAGCTTCATTATATGGCTGGTTGCCAGCAGGATTCATGGAGCCTACAAAGTTTCTAGCCTGCCCAGTTATGATGTCAGCCTCTTCGTCACTTATAGCCTTGCTACCGGACTTGGCCATCATCTTTAAGTCTCTAGTATGCAAATCCCTGTGGGCTAACCATGACATCAGGTTGCCAGCATACTCACCAGTATCAAAACCAACCCTTCTAGCTGTTGTTAAAAGTCCTTTGACAGGAGCTGCTACATTATGGGCAAACTTAGACTTACTTCCTTCTAACAAAGCTCTAGAGTAATCATTTAGAGCTGATGAAGATAAAGTATTCTTATCAACAGCATCACCAACACCAGATCTTACATACTGATCCCAAGCTTGGTTTGCTTCTTCTGTTGAACCAAACGCCTCTTTACCCAAGGCTTGGATTAACTTCTTATCATCACCAATAGTCCTAGCTATAATATATGCAGGCTGTGTGACCACCTTAGTTGAAACCATCCACTTGGGATTAATAGCTGACAGCATGCTGATGATGCTACTCTGTACCAGAGCTTGTCTGAATGGGGACAAGCCTAGCTGTAATGTGAATGCTGTACTTCTAAGACCCCTAGTAATGCTCTTTTGACTTAGACCATACAAAGCCTTTTCAGCTGAGGGCAGATTCAAATCACCAAAAGCTGAAGCCATTAGCCTCAGAGCAGCCTTAGATCCTACGTCTAGATAGTTAGTATAGCCATTCTGAAGGAAGTTGGCAAAAGATACCATAGTTCTAGCATCAGCAACCCTTTTCCAATTGTAGTCACCAATGTCTCTATACCTAATCTCTTTAAGATCTGTAGGAACCAGAGGTTGACCAAAATTCCCAGTCGGGAACAGGTCACTAAAGTAAGCCATAGCTTTGTTGATGATTGTATCTGACACATCTTGCAGAGATACTTTTCTAGCTAGCGCTGTGGTGGACCTCACCATTGACTCCATAGGATTCTCTATGTGAGCCATTTCTAAGTCTTTAACAGGGCTATCAGAATCCTCTAACATCTTGCCCCTAACCCTGAAGGCTAGGTTTCCTCTAGCTGATTCAACATCTAGCCTACTGTGCAGTCTCTCAAGATCTGTTAGATCTCTGTCTGGCCTAATGTGGTAATCTTCACCTTCGACCTTCTGTAATCTATTTCTAACTAGATTAGCTGCCCTTTTAGACTTAGCTGTTTGGACGGCTTTAGTGTAACCACCTCTAGAGGCATTGGCATTGCCACCCTTGACGTCTTTAACTACAAACCAAGGATCTTTATAATAGACAGTGTAATGCCCCGGAATATAGTTTAGAACAATTGAGTTGTCATTGAATACTCTAGTGTATGCCCCATCTGCCCTTTCATCTGAAACTAAGTATTTAGCCGACCTACCATCCTCTAGATTGATAGGATGGAGAGCCTTAACCACTGCTCCGTCAGCTTCATACAAGCTACCAGCGTCTAACTCAGACAAAGAGTTGATTTCACCTGTAGATGGGTTGTATACATTTACAGGGAACTCTACATCCTGTTTCCTGAGCTTCTTGACAGGCAATCTAGTATCAGAGTCTTTGTGCCAATACTCCACATATCCAGCGTTGTCTAACTCTTTAGCTAGGTAAGCATTAGTTAGAACAAAGTTTCTGTCCTGTATCCTTTGGAAATGTCTTAGTAGGTCTAGATCTTCAGATGTAGCACCATGGGCTACTAGATCTGTGAAGTTGTACTTTCTTCTTTCTAAGTTAGCACTATTTACTTCATCTACTAGGAACTTCTGAACATTGCTTGGGACTTTGTGCCATTTATCTAATAGCTCCTTACCATCCCTAAGCATATCTTTCTCTATCTTAGCCCCTCTATCAGAACCCACTAGGGCGGATAGCCATTGTTCAGGAGGCAACTGGCTACCAACATCTACCAGCCAATTAGAGAACCTACCCTGACTACCATGAGAAATCATGAAAGCGTCGGACCAATTCTTCTTAACAGTGAACGGAGCTACTGCACCACTGGATGGGTCTGCCACACCTTTTTGGCCATACCCTGAATGGGAAGTACCTCTCATGGCTATGTCTGTCTTCTTTAGATCAGCTGCAGACATGCTGAAGTCCCACTCAACACCAACCAAATAATCTTCAACTAGATCGGGATCGCCAGCCTCTTTCATAAGCCTGACTGCATCCAATGTGGTTGGCTCATAACCCTTGTCAGTCCTACGCATAAGAACCAGATCAGTGTCACCTACTCCGGTATTTCTTAGAGCGAATCCAGCCAGCTCTAATGCTTCTTCTGGATCTGAGTAGCCACCAGTAGTTGGTCCATATATACCACTCCAATGGAATCCTTGTGGTGTGATATTCATTTCATCATTATGACCGATGAACTGGAACATCTCCTTCCTTGGCGTCATAGCCATAGCATCCTTGAGCTGATTTACTTTATAAGCTCTTATGGCAGCTTTCTCGGACTCTACAAACTGTATTTTACCATCATGAGAGAGGGAGTTCTGTACATTATCTGGGATAATGTCTTTCAGAGTCTCATACTCCTCTGGGGCAAATACTTTGCTCTTTACAGAGCCATCGAGGTGAGCTACTTCTGGTCCCTCAGCATTAAATATGGCCTGCTCCCTATCAGCACCAGTGGTGGCCTTAGCTACTTCTCCTGACTCATCTATGATTGAGGAGGAATGCATGCCACGAGCCATGTCATCATTAAAGTCTTTGACATTCTCATACAAACTGACAGGTTGTACATCTGACCTAATGGTATCCCTTATTACAGAACTCTCATCATCAGATATCCTGAGCTTAATCTTGCCATTCTTGCTGATTCTAATCTTGGGCTTACCACCTTTAGTGCCAACTACTCTAGCTCTTGGCTTTGTCCTTCCGACAACCTTAGCCCTAGTCTTCTTCTTAGGCCCTTCTAGAAGTCCTGCTATTTCGCCCCTAGCGTTATTCTCAGCGGCTTCCTTGAGTGTAGTAGTACCTACCCCTTCGGTAGTGGCTCGGGAGGCCTTAGAAACGCTCTCAGCGGCTTCTGCAGCCTCTCCAGCAGCTCTAGCACCTTTCACACCCTTAGTAAGAGATGCTGCCTTAGCGATAGGACCACCAAGAATAGTCAGGTCAGCCCATGAGAAGATATTATCAACAATCTCTTCTTTGGTCAAATATCCTTGTGAACCTAACACAGAATTGAGTTCTCTGACTCTTTGCAAATCTTGTATTGAAGAGTTTAGGATGCCGGGATGTTCTGTAATTAGGTCTGATATCCTGCTAGCAATGTCTTGTAGCTGATCTGAATCAGCTGACATCAGCCTGTTCCTCAGATCCCTTTTGGTTGTGCCAGTACCTCGAATAGCAGTCTTCAGGAATGACCACCACCTATTATCGCCTGTGATAGCCGAATTGAGTACAGATACCTGAGCAGTGTTAAAGAAGGGGATCAGACTCACACCAACACCAACAACCTTGTCCTTAGTATCTAGATCAATCTTAGACATAAGGGAGTTGTAGACGTCTTGCCTTTCCCTCTTATGCTTATTGATGTCTTGTACTAAGGCCCCTAACTTATACTTATTCTCCACAGCCTCCTGAGAGTCTACATCTGGGTCAGGTGACTCCAGAGCCTTGGTTGACATCATGTTGACAGGAGAGAATGCATCTGCCACAGTGTTTACTGAAACAGACATGGCATTCTTCTTTTGTTCATCAGACAGGTTAGGGTCTGATAAGATGCTCACCAAACCTTCAGCATTACCTCTCATATGCTTATCAACAGCCCTGCTGATAAGGTCTTCCTGAGTAGGCGACTCACCACCATTAGCTTGACGCTCGTCCAACACTGTCTGATAATTATTAAGAACAGTGGTGGGCTCATCATCCTTGTTATGAAGAGCAGCTGAGTATGCAGCCCAATTCCTATCTGAAGGTAAATTGGATGCCTTTGGTGTGATTATCTCTTGGTCTGAATTGAGATCAGACAGAGATACACTATTTTTTGGAGTTGTACTTAATGAATCCAAGTTTACCTGTGATAGATCTGCCATAGTTTATCCTAAGAGAAGTTTTCCTGCATCCAATTCTGATAGCCGGGCATGCCAGAGAATGCTCTATACGCACTAGAAGCTACACTTCCTATAGAAGTCCATGTGGCTGCTGTACCCAAGTCCTCATTAGCCCTCTGTAAGTAGTTGTTCTCACCAATCATGCTATTAGAACGTCTTCGAGTGCTGGACGTGTTAAACGAAGTTTGTGAACCTAGCGAGGATATGCCCCCAAGTTCACCAGAACTTCCCGTAACCCCGGTATTAGCTGATTGCTGTAATATTTGAGCCCTTCGGATACGTTCTTGACGCACTTGCGCTCGAATGGCCCCCCTTCTTCTGACTTCATTCTCTGCACTAGCTGTTCTGGAAGCTTTCTCACGTTGAGACATAGCCTTTTTACGGGCCTTATGACTCATATAAGCCGATCCAGCTGATACAACTAATGCAGCAATGGCTGCTACTGTTGCAAAACCCATATCTACTCCTGAAGTAGTTTCTCGTACACCACTTCCGTGGCCCTGTAGCCCTCTTTCTTAGGCAACTCATCATTAAAACCAACTTGGAAACCCAAAGTTTGCGAAGCTACACCATTCTCCTTAACTATTTCTTCCATGCTATGAAGCATCCTACGGAATAGTTTGTTGCCTCTGTGGTCAGGGTGGACAAAGATGGCCAAATCCTTAGCTACAAACGTAGAAGAGAACATATCTGGACTAACTAGATTTACGAAATAGCCAATTAAAGTGCCGTCTGACTGCCTACACGTGATAATGTGCATCAACCCATTTTCCATACACAGCTGAAGGAATCTCCAGTTGTAATTCCTAGGAATCTTATCCTTCTTGTGGGCATATATTTCATCATAATGCATCTTACCAAGTCTTAAACATTCTGACAAGACTTTCTGAGTTGACTCTTCTTGTATGTTATACTCTTCCATTTATACCCCACTCTACTGACCATCCATATATTGTGCAATGCTTGCCCGGCTCAGTTTTGAACAAAATAGACAAAACTTTACCTTGTCCCCTTACTTTGTTTCTAGTTTCTACAACATCAAACTGTTCTGAGGTTGTGCCGCCAGGAGGATAGTAGGGGTTTCTAAGTCTGTAGTATTGTCTAGGAGTGGTCCATTTACCACTTGCCGCGCTGTTAGACCAGTTCCATTGGTGTTGAACTAGGCAGCTTGATTGATTAGTTGTTGCCATGTTGTAAATCCCTGGAATATCGGAGGTCTATGTGGGTCATGGGCAGGTTCCCCATATCGGCCGAGGAAGTACCCATGATGATGCACCATCATCAAAACTAATGGGTTCTATAGTCATACTAGACACACACCACCCACTGAGGTCTTGATTAAATGAAGAGGCATCTCTGAACATATAGTTCATTCCTGTCGCTAGGGGCTGGCCAAAGTTGACATTGTGGGTGCTCCATCCACTGATATCCTGATTAAAACTTGATGCCCCATCAAACATGGACGTCATTTTAGCCACATTGGAAGTATCCCAGCTACTTATGTCTCCATTAAAATCAGACGCCCCTAGGAATGTACTTGACATATTTGTTATTTGTGAGGTGTCCCAAGTGCCAATCTCCTGATTAAATGAGGTTGCATTTTGAAACATACCACCAATGTCATCTACTGATGACATGTCCCATCCACTAATATCTTGATTGAAAGAGGATGCCCCATTAAATACACTAGTCATATTGGTTATATTAGTAGTATTCCAGCCATTCAATGGTTGATTGAAAGAGGTCGCGTTATAAAACATACTTGATATAGTTGTTATGTTTGACATGTCCCATCCACTAATATCTTGATTGAAAGAGGATGC
>Ga0079226_10004201_pt1 | contig 10993 bp, 12 predicted proteins | sample Poulit2014_FD_76345 | JGI IMG/M metagenome (GOLD analysis project Ga0079226, IMG submission 76345) | Agricultural soil microbial communities from Georgia to study Nitrogen management - Poultry litter 2014 | ecosystem: Environmental > Terrestrial > Soil > Agricultural land | place: USA: Georgia...
CAAGGCAGTGCGGCTGACATCATCAAAAAAGCGATGATTGATTTGGATGCCAGACTGCAGGAAGAAGGTTTAGAAGCACGCATGCTTCTTCAAGTGCATGACGAACTTATTTTAGAGGCGCCAAAAGAAGAAATCGAACAGTTAGCAAAAATCGTGCCAGAAGTCATGGAGAATACAGTTTCATTGAGCGTGCCTCTCAAAGTGGATTATTCGTATGGAAAAAGCTGGTTTGACGCAAAGTAGAAAGAAGGAATGAAATGCCTGAATTGCCAGAAGTGGAAACAATCCGCAGAACATTGAAAAAATTAGTGTTGAATAAAACGATTGAAGATATAGATATTCGCTGGCCAAAGATTATCAAGGAGCCTGACGATGCTGAACATTTCAAACAGCTATTGATTGGCGAAACGATTCGCAAAATGGACAGAAGAGGAAAATTTTTATTGTTTTATTTGGACGATCATGCGCTCGTTTCCCACTTGCGAATGGAAGGAAAGTATCGCTTGGCCGAGTCCGATGAACCGGTGGACAAGCATACGCATGTCGTTTTCAAGCTTACCGACGGCAGCGAACTCAGGTATAACGATGTAAGGAAATTTGGCACGATGCATGTTTTTCGGATTGGAGAAGAGATGAAAGGAAAGCCGCTGAACCAATTGGGCCCGGATCCATTTCAAGAAGGATATACTTACGAGTATTTGGCGGAAAAACTGAAGAAAACGACGCGGGTCATCAAAGCGGCTCTTTTAGATCAGACAATCATCGCCGGGCTCGGAAATATTTATGTGGATGAAGTGTTGTTTTTGTCTCGAGTCCATCCGGAAACGAGAGCGAATCAACTTGACGAAAGAGAAATAGGAACGATATTCGAAAACGCCCGCATCGTTCTTCAAGGCGCAGTGAAGCAAGGCGGGACAACGATTCGTTCTTATGTGAATGGAGAAGGCGAAATGGGGATGTTCCAGCAAGAACTATTCGTTTACGGACAAGAAAACGAGTCGTGCAAACATTGCGGAGAAGAGATCATAAAACTGAAGGTGGCGGGAAGAGGAACGCATATTTGCCCGACATGCCAACGAGAAAAATAAAAAGTTTACGCATAAAAGGAGATTATGTAAGGTGGCCTTAATCATTGGATTGACCGGAAGCATCGGGACAGGAAAAAGCATGATAGCAGCAAAATTCCAAGAGCTGCAAATTCCTGTTGTCGATGCGGATATCATTGCGAGGGAAGTTGTGGAACCGAAAAGAGAAGCGTATGTGAAAATCGTCGAGACGTTCGGAACGGAAATATTGCACGAAGACGGTACGCTTAACAGAAAAGCGCTTGGACAAATCGTTTTTAATGATGAAGCAAAAAGAAAAAAATTGAATGAAATCATCCATCCTGCCATCCGAAAAGAAATGCTTAAGAAACGGGATCATCTAGTCGAACAAGGAGAGCAATGCGTCGTCCTCGATATCCCGCTGCTATATGAGAGCGGCCTTACTCATTTCGTCGACAAGGTGATTGTCGTTTTCACCGATCCGGACGTCCAATTGAAACGGATCATGGCTCGCGACAACAGTACGGAACAAGAAGCGAAAAGCAGAATCAATAGTCAAATCCCTGTTGCTGAAAAAGCAAAAAAAGCCGACGCAGTCATCGATAATAACGGAACAAAAGAATCATCCCGCAAACAGTTGGAAACAATCTTATCCAAATGGGGCATTGATTTGACATAAAATTGCCGAAAAATGATATGGTGCGGCTACACGGCTTCACCTTATTTTTGATGGTTTTTTTATCCTCGCATAGATTTACACTAGGACGGGAGAATAAAAGTTAATAAATTGTTCATATTTCATAGCACATTTAAGTGTTAATGTGTTATACTAATTATGAAAACAGTTCGATTCAGTGTAGCATATATGGGAGGACTTGAGATGACTAAAACTCGAATAGCCATTAATGGATTTGGCAGAATTGGACGAATGGTGTTTCGTCAAGCGATTTTGGATGAAAATATTGAAGTTGTAGCTATCAACGCAAGCTATCCTGAAGAAACATTGGCACATTTGATCAAATATGATAGTGTCCACGGAATTTTTAACTGTGATATTGACATTCTTGATGATGGATTTATAATAAATGGGCAAAAGGTTTTGCACGTCAACTGCCGGGAACCTGAAAAATTGCCATGGCATGAAAATGATATCGACATCGTTATTGAAGCGACAGGCAAGTTCAATTCAAAAGAAGGAGCTAGCCGACACTTGGAAGCAGGCGCGAAAAGAGTGGTCATCACTGCTCCTGGGAAAAATGTCGACAATACGATTGTGATGGGAGTAAATGATAGCACGTATAATCCGGAAGCGGACAAAGTCGTTTCAAATGCATCTTGCACGACGAATTGTCTCGCGCCGGTTGTAAAAGTGCTTGACGATAATTTTAAAATAGTGAATGGATTGATGACAACGGTTCACGCTTACACAACAGACCAAGTGAATTTGGATAATCCGCATAAAGATTTGCGCCGGGCACGGGCTTGCGGCCAATCAATCATACCGACTTCAACAGGGGCTGCAAAAGCATTAGGCGAAGTATTGCCGCATCTGAACGGAAAATTGCACGGAATGGCATTGCGTGTACCGACACCAAACGTGTCGTTGGTTGACCTTGTTGTCGATGTTGAAAAAGAAGTATCTGTTGAAGAAGTGAATGAAGCCTTCAAACAAGCGGCGGAAAAGGGAATGGCAGGAATTATCAAATATAGCGAAGACCCGCTCGTATCAATCGATTACGCCACGACTGACTACTCAGCGATTATCGATGCGTTATCGACTATCGTCATGGAAGATAATAAAATCAAAATATTGGCTTGGTATGACAATGAGTGGGGCTACTCCGCAAGAGTGGTCGATTTGGCAAAATTAGTCGGCGAGTCATTGAACGAAGTGCAGGAAAAACAAAAAGTTAAGATTTCATAATTGAGCGCGAAGGAAAAGTTGTCTGTCGATATAGGCAACTTTTCCTTTTTAATTTTTAACAAAAATCGCCATTTTCCTTTCAAACATTATGGAAATTGTCGAAAACATGCTAAAATAAAGTAATACATAATGAACGTTTGATTGTTAAGGATATTGGTATGGAAAGTTGAAATGGGAGTTGAATGTAATGATATGTCCAAAATGCAATCATAAACATTCCCGTGTACTTGATTCAAGACCTTTTGAAGATGGCGATGCAATCAGGAGGCGAAGAGAGTGCGAGCAATGTGGATTTCGCTTCCGGACTTTCGAGCGCAAAGAAGAAACGCCGCTCATCATCGTGAAAAAAGATGGGACGAGGCAAGAGTTCAACCGCGATAAATTGATAAGAGGATTGATGAGAGCTTGTGAAAAACGTCCGGTAACCATTGAAGAGATTGAAGAAGTAGCACGGGATGTAGAGCAAGAAATCCGGAATTCGGACTTTCCGGAAATCAGCAGCCAACATATAGGCGAAATGGTGTTGGAGCGTTTAGAGGACATTGATGAAGTCGCGTATGTGCGGTTCGCTTCTGTGTATCGCCAATTCGATAATATCAACGTTTTTCTGGACGGACTTAAAGAGATTTTGCAATCGAAAAAGCCGCAGCAATGAAATGGGGATGGTGAAAAAAGTGCAGCACCTAGGAAAAATATTGCCTATCGATGGGTATGAAGTTCAGCTTGAAACGAGTTTGCCGATAGATTACATCCAATCATTGACGCACTTATACCAGCCGTTGCTTGGGATTGAAGCAATCAGTTTATACCAATTGCTATTGCATGAACTGGATATACAGCCGGAAGTGAAATTGCAAACGCATCATACGTTGATGAATTACTTGAACTTGCCGTTAAATCGCATTTATGAAGCACGATTGAAATTGGAGGGAATCGGGCTTTTAAAAACGTTTAAAAATGAAACGGGAGACCGAGTGTACTACACCTATGCGCTGCAACCGCCTTTCCGTCCAAAAGCTTTCTTCAACGACACGATGTTGTCGGAATTGCTCTATCGCCATATCGGCAAGAATAAATTCATTTTCCTGAAAAATCATTACGAAAAAAGCAAAAGGGAATCGACAGGTGAAAACATCACTGCAAATTTCCATGACGTGTTTCAAACATTTGTCCCCGAGCATGCATCTGAAAGAGATATCCATAAAGAACAGCCTCCAACCGTGCCGATTGAACCGCTTGATTTGACATTCCTGAACCAGTCGCTAAAAAGAAAAATGATTCCAGCTGAAAAAGTGTTGACGGAGACGAATCAAAATATCATCTCCCAGCTAGCGCAACTATATGATTTAGATACGCATGAAATCGAAAAATCGGTTCAATGGGCGCTTACAGAAGAAAATAATTTAGATATCGAGCAGCTGAAAGCAGTTTGTCATGAGGCGTTTCAGTTGAAACATAATGCAAGCCGTGTAAAATTGACAACAAAAAAGCCAGTTGATAATCGTGCGGCACAAAAAGCGCCGCTTACAAAAATGGAAAAGCTTCAGCATACATTCGAGACGATTTCTCCGAAACAATTGCTCGAAGATTTATCGAGCGGCCACAATGCATCAGATCAAGATATGAAATTTATTAGCGATTTGATGGTCGAGCAAGGATTGCCGGCGCCGGTCATGAACGTGCTCATACATTATGTGATGTTAAAATCGGATATGAAGCTGCCGAGAGGCTATATGGAAACAATCGCGAGCAACTGGTCGAGAAAGAAATTCAAAACGGCAAAAGAAGCGATGGATTTCGTCATGAAACAAGGGGAACCGAAAGCAAAGCCGAGAAGAAACTATCAATCTAGAAGACAGTCAAATGAAATAATCCCTGATTGGTTCAAAGAAAGAAAGAAAAGTAGCGAGAGCGCTAAAACGGAGGTTTCCCTCACGAAAGAACAGAGGCGCGAACGAGAAGAAATGGCCGCGCTGCTCCAAAAATACGCTTCTGAAAACAACTGAAGTGGCAAAGGAATGAACGAGAATGAAGCCGATACAGACTTCTTTAAAACGATGGATCAACAATAATGAAAATTTTAAAATGAGACATAAAGCGATGAAGTCGAATGTTTTGAGCCATCCGGACGTCGTCTCATTTTTGAATAGCCATCCAGAAATCACTGAAAAAGATATCGATAAGCGGCTGAATAAACTTTATGAATACACGACCCAGTCGGTTAAATGCAGCCGTTGCAGCAATTATGAGTCATGCCGGAATCTTGTGAAAGGTTATTCTCCGATATTGGAGTTCATAAATGGGGACATCCATATTTCTTATGAAAAATGCGAAAACCATCATTATCATGAAAAGATGAAAGAGAAACAGGGCTTGATTCAAAGTGTATATATGCCGAAAGATATTTTGAATGCGAGAATGGCTAATCTATACCCGGATCATCACCGTGCTAGAGCAGTGAAAGCGGCTGATGCGTTTATCGATGATGCAAAACGAGCGCTCCCGGAAAAAGGGTTGTTTCTCACCGGACCATTCGGCGTCGGCAAGACATATTTGCTCGGAGCTATCGCAAATGAACTGCAACGGCTCGATATTTCGTCCATGCTCATTTACATGCCGGAATTTGTCAGAGAAATAAGAGAAGCAATCAAAGACAATACGGTGCAAGAGAAAATCAATCTCTTTAAGCAAGCGGATGTGCTCATGCTCGATGATATAGGCGCAGAGACGTTATCGGCTTGGTTTCGCGATGAAGTGCTTGGCTCGATTTTGCAATATCGCATGATGGAAAAACTGCCAGTATTTTTCACTTCCAATTATACAATGGACCAATTGGAGCAAATATTGGCTACTTCTACAAAAAACGGCGTAGAAGAAGTGAAAGCGGGAAGGATCATGGAACGGATCAAACAAGTGAGCAAGGAAATAAAAGTGGATGGCAAAAATCGGAGAAATTAAGCTTTTGTCTGAATGTAAAGCAGCCGGACAAAGGCTTTTTATTTTGGCCGCTATCTGTCAAGCATGTTTTTTCCTAATCATTTTTTCCATATCTCGTCCATATAATGTACTACGGAGCAAAGGATGAGGATGTGGTAAAGGTTGAAAGTCATTTACTTTCGCAATGAAACTGAAGTAATCTATTTTTGTGAAATTTTATATCGCAAGCAAGATGAAATAAGCATCCAATGGAAAAAAGACAAATATTGGGGAAATGAATTGCGTATCCATAATGACGATGTCACATCAGATACAGTCATTTCCTGCTTTGCAAAAATTTTTAAGCAATATCGATTGAATAAAATAATCAAACAAATCACTCGCGAAAAATTCTTATATAGAGAAAAGGAGGAGATTGAAAGAATTTGCTTGTTGACAAATTGGGTTCTTAAGGAAAAGCATTTTCGAAGGAGACTTTTCGGAAATGACGGCTATTTAGAAGACTATGTATGCTCCGTCCTTCAGAAAAGCGTTGATTCCGACCATCCGATTCATTTCGATTCTCTCATCACCTTTTGCATTCAACCGCTCTCGGAAAGATTGAAAGAAGCGGTCGGATATGGAATCGATGAAATGAAGAGGGAGGAAGAGCATCAAAATTTTGTTCAATCGATCCGGGAATTCATCAAAAGAAGGAAGGCTAAAACGGATGAATTGCATATCGTCCAAGGAGAAGACTTTTCCTTTTATAAAGCAAACGGAGAAAAATACAGTCTTTTTGAATTGAAGACAATCATGTACAATGAACCTCTATATATCGTAGGACTGGATGAAAATGAAATAAATTTGTCCCCGGTCATTGCTTTGTCGCCAAAGAAAATCTATTTATATGGAGATCATCCTGCAGAAGCGAAAACATTGACAATCATCAACATCTTTCAAGAAAGGGTCGCCTTCTACCCGAAAGAGCGTTTCCCATTTCATCTTCATGTCAATTAGTTGACATCATACATATATCTTGCTATAATCTTTTTTAAATTTGACTTAATCGAAGTGATGATAAGGACATGATTATTTTGCCGGCAATAGATAGAGAAAGAAGTCATTGGCTGGAAGCTTCTGCTATTTGCTAAAATAATTACCGCCTTTGAACTCTGCAATGGAAAATGAGTATATTGCAGCGTGCCCGCCACGTTACGGCGCTAACGAAGTCGAATGTTTAAGCAATATAATCGGTTTGCTTATCCATATCGAAAATGAGGGTGGAACCACGTGCATACACTCGTCCCTTTAGTATTGGGATGAGTGTTTTTTGATTTTTAAAAAGCTACAGAGGAGTGTTGCAAATGGTCACAATAGTTTTTCCCGATGGAAATAAAAAAGAATTTAAAAAAGGGATCACTGGCGAGGAAATCGCTCAGTCCATTTCTCCAGGCCTGAGAAGGCAAGCATTGGCAATCAAGCTCGACGGACAGTTCGTCGATTTGCGCCGTCCGCTAGAAGAAGGCGGCCATATCGAAATCATTACGTACAAAGATAAAGACGGCATCGATATTATGCGCCATTCGACCGCTCATACGTTGGCCCAGGCAATCAAGCGTCTGTATAAAGATGTCAAATTTGGCGTCGGCCCTGTCATCGAAGAAGGTTTTTACTATGATTTAGATATGGAGGAATCGCTGACAACAGAGGACCTGCCTAAAATAGAAAAAGAAATGCAGCGAATTGTCGATGAAAACTTGGAAATCGTCCGGTCGGAAATCACTCGCGACGAAGCGAAAGAAATGTTCCGTGAAATCGGGGATGACCTCAAGCTTGAATTGATCGATGATATTCCTGAGGGCGAGACGATCTCCATCTATAGACAGGGCGAATTTTTTGATTTATGCCGAGGCGTCCACGTTCCGCAAACGGGCAAAATCAAAGCTTTCAAACTGTTAAGCATCTCCGGCGCGTATTGGCGCGGCGATAGCAAAAACAAACAATTGCAGCGAATTTACGGTACAGCTTTCGAAAAAGTATCCGAGCTGAAAGAACATTTGCGTATTTTGGAAGAACGAAAAGAACGAGATCATCGCCGACTCGGCAAGGAACTGGAGCTGTTCACCGTTTCGCAAAAAGTCGGTCAAGGGTTGCCAATCTGGTTGCCGAATGGTGCGACGATTCGCCGCATCATCGAACGATATATCGTCGACCTGGAGGAAAGGTTAGGCTATGATCATGTGTATACGCCAGTGCTCGGCAGTGCAGAACTCTATAAAACGAGCGGACACTATGACCATTATCAAGATGATATGTTTCCATCGATGCAAATGGATAATGAAGAACTGTTCCTTCGGCCAATGAATTGCCCTCATCATATGATGATTTATAAAAATCAGTTGCACAGTTACCGCAACTTGCCTGTACGCATTGCCGAACTAGGGATGATGCACCGTTATGAAATGTCGGGCGCGCTTGCCGGCCTGCAGCGCGTTCGCGGCATGACGTTAAATGATGCGCATATTTTCTGCCGTCCGGACCAGCTGAAAGATGAATTCAAACGCGTTGTCGAACTGATTGAGCAAGTGTATAAAGACTTTTCGATTGAAGATTATTATTTCAGACTTTCTTATCGTGATCCAGAAGATAAGGAGAAATATATCGACAACGATGAAATGTGGGAAACAGCTCAAGCGGTATTGAAAGAAACGATGGATGAAATGAACCTTCCGTACGTCGAAGCGATAGGCGAAGCCGCATTTTACGGCCCGAAACTCGATGTTCAAGTGAAGACTGCTTTGGGCCATGATGAGACATTGTCGACAGTCCAACTTGATTATCAAGTCGCGGATCGGTTTGACTTATCCTATATTGGAGAAGATGGGAAGCATCACCGCCCTATTGTCATCCACCGTGGAGTCGTTTCGACAATGGAGCGTTTCGTCGCCTACTTGATTGAAGAATATAAGGGGGCTTTTCCGACTTGGCTCGCGCCTGTGCAAGTGCAAGTGATCCCTGTTTCTCCGGCGGCTCACTTAAAGTATGCGAATGAAGTGGCCGACCGATTGAAGCGAGAAGGGGTTCGCGCCGAAGTGGATGTGAGGGACGAAAAAATCGGCTATAAAATCAGAGAGGCGCAGACGAAAAAGATACCGTTCGCGCTTGTCATCGGCGACAAAGAGATGGAAGCAAATAGCGTGAACGCTAGAAGATATGGAGAGAAAAAGTCGGAATCGCTGCCGATTGAACAATTTATCAAAGTAATAAACGAAGAAATTGAAAACAAAACAGGGCATAAATAAGCTTTTATGCCCAAGCTTTCTCTTTTGGATCGATGAGGCGGGAGATTGTCGTTAGCTTTAATAGACGATTTTCATAGTTGCTATTATAGAGAAGTTTGGTATAATGGACTTTATGAGCATAAAAAAATGTTGCTAACAGTTGCATTTGACAAAAAACTCGAATCATGGTAAACTTTAGTAGTTGAATTGAATATTCTATATATGTATGATCTAAAGACAAGTAGGAGCACCCGCTTCTCACCTGACTAACGCTTTTATTTACGGCTGTTGGCTGGTTTTGAAATCTTTCTAAAACAACATGAGAGACATGTGGGTGCATTCGTGTGCCCACATTTTTTGTTTGTTACAATGCTCGAACATCTTGTCATAGCGGATCAAAAAATTTCGGAGGTGGCTAGATATTAGCAAGGAAATGAATGTCAATGAAACGATTCGTGCAAGAGAGGTACGTCTGATTGATGCAAATGGCGATCAGCTAGGAGTGAAATCCCGGGATGAAGCATTAAAAATTGCCCAAACGAGAAATTTGGATTTAGTGTTGGTGGCACCGGGAGCGAAACCGCCAGTTTGCCGAATTATGGACTACGGTAAATATCGTTATGAGCAGCAAAAGAAAGAAAAAGAAGCACGAAAAAAACAGCGGGTCATCAACGTGAAAGAAGTTCGATTTTCACCAGGAATCGGAGATCATGATTTCAATACAAAACTCCGCAACGCCCGCAAATTTATCAAAAACGGCGATAAAGTGAAAGCTTCTGTTCGGTTCAGAGGGCGTGCAATCACGCACAAAGAGCTCGGACAAGAAGTTTTGGACCGACTTGCAGATGAAGTAAAAGACATTGCATCCGTTGAATCGAAGGCCAGAATGGAAGGCCGGCAAATGTTTATGATGCTTGCGCCATCATCGGATAAATAGAAGCAATTATGAGTTGCAATTGAAGGAGGAACAAGAACAATGCCAAAAATGAAAACACATAAGGGATCGCAAAAACGCTTTAAGCGAACAGCTTCAGGAAAGTTAAAACGATCACATGCTTATACAAGCCATTTATTTGCCAATAAATCGCAAAAGCAGAAACGCAAATTGCGTAAATCAGCACTTGTGTCAAAAGGCGATCAAAAGCGCATCGATCAAATGCTGCCTAGATAATAGACTGCAATACAGATTTTAAGATACGTACTTTAGGAGGTAATGACAATGGCACGAGTTAAAGGTGGAACAGTGACACGTGCAAGACGCAAGCGTGTGTTGAAATTATCAAAAGGATATTATGGCTCAAAACATAAACTATTCAAAACAGCAAAACAGCAAGTGATGAAATCAGGTCAATATGCTTACCGTGACCGCAAGCAAAATAAGCGGAATTTCCGCAAACTATGGATTGCGCGCATTAATGCGGCGGCACGCATGAACGACATTTCTTACAGCAAATTGATGCACGGCCTGAAACTTGCTGGAGTCGATATCAACCGCAAAATGCTTTCCGAACTTGCTATCAGCGACGAAAAAGCATTTGCACAATTGGTCGACCAAGCAAAAGCTGCACTTAAATAAAAATGAAGCCAAATCTTAAATTCAATTTAGGATTTGGCTTTTTCATTTATCAAGCTATGTTGCAGGATGTGTGAGAATATTGTTCTGAAGATAGGTTGTCTCGTGGATAAATCTCGTTTTCCGTGATTAAACCCGCGTTTCAGCTGAACAAATCGCGATATAGCTGAACACCGGCCTGTCCCGTGGATAAATCCCGTTTTCCGTGATTAAACCCGCGTTTTAGCTGAACAAATCGCGATATGGCTGA
>Ga0079226_10004202_pt1 | contig 10990 bp, 9 predicted proteins | sample Poulit2014_FD_76345 | JGI IMG/M metagenome (GOLD analysis project Ga0079226, IMG submission 76345) | Agricultural soil microbial communities from Georgia to study Nitrogen management - Poultry litter 2014 | ecosystem: Environmental > Terrestrial > Soil > Agricultural land | place: USA: Georgia...
ACAGATAGATCGACGCGCTGCCACTGCGGACGGGACGGAACTCCCGCATGGTCTTGGTCGCGGTGTCGTACAGCTGTAGGGCCACACCGCGATGGTACGGGCAAGCTCAGTGGCTGTTCACAGCACGCCTTGTTCTCGTAGCGCCGCAAGTAGCGCGTCCTGTCGCTCGGCGGGTGGCAGAGGGTCGACGCGGGCGAACGCGCAACCGAGCCGAGTGGCCGCACCGTCGGCACCGGGACTGTCCCCGACCATCAACGTTCGCTCGGCAGCCACACCGAGACGCCTCAGCATCAGCCGGAACACGGCAGGGTCGGGTTTGATCACTCCGACCTCATAGGAGAGCACGAACTCGTCGACCACGGCCTCGAGACCGAGCGCGGCGAACGCGGGACGGATGTCCCAGGCGATGTTGCTGAGGACCCCGACCGCCAGCCCGGCGTCCGCGCTCGCCCGCAGTGCCTGCTCGGTGTCCGGATACGGTACCCATGAGTCGACGTCGACAGTGCTCGCGTAAATGGTCTCCGCCACCCGCTCGTCACTGACGCCGGACTGGCGCAGCACCTCGAGGTAGGCCTTGCGGTGCAACGTCGGATCCAGGTCCCGCCGCTCGAACGCGTCGAGGTACTCGCCGCGTAGGCCGATGGCCGCGCCGTCGGGAGTGGTCAGCCGATGGATCAGGGTTTCGCGCGTCGCCTGGTCCATCGGCGCACCGGCGTCATCCGTCCACGACGTGGTGTTCTGCGCCATCCGGAACAATGTTCCGGCGAAGTCGAAGATGACCGCCTCGATCGTCACGACGCGAGGTTATCAGTGCCCGGCGGCAGCCCGGTTGTGAGCAGGGCGGTGGCGATGGCGGCGAGCCCTTCGCCGCGGCCGGTCAGCCCGAGCCCGTCTGTGGTCGTGCCGGACACGCTCACCGGAGCGTGCAGCGCGGTTCCGAGCACCTGCTGCGCTTCGTGTCGCCGGGTGCCGACCCGCGGTGACCGGCCGATGACCTGGACCGTCGCGTTGATCACCCGATACCCGGAGTCGGCGATCCAACGGGCCACCGTCTCGAGTAGTTCCGGCGCATGCGCGCCGGCGAGGTCCTCCCGGCCGGTACCGAACACCGTGCCGACATCACCGAGCCCCGCGGCCGAGAGCACCGCGTCACACAATGCGTGTGCCGCGACGTCGCCGTCGGAATGTCCCGCGCAACCGTCGCTGTCCGGCCAGTACAGCCCGGCGATCCAGCAGTCACGGTCCGCTTCGATCGGATGGACGTCCGTGCCCTGACCTATCCGCATGCACCCTCCGCCGTTCGTGCCGCCGCTGGTGGTGTTCATGCTCATCCTACGAGTCGCGTGTTGGGGGTGTGTCGGCGACGAGGCGGACGTCGTCCGGCGGAAGGTCCGCGACGCCGGGAATCCTGCCGAGTCGTGTGGCCAGTGTCATGCGGCAGCACAAGGGAGATCGCAGCTCACGTAGTCGGTCCCGTTCCCAGGTGCCGTGAAGGGTGCCGTCCGGGCCGACACGTTTGATCGTATCGGTGACGGGGCGTGTCGCCAGGGCCGCCGGCACCTCTTGGCCGCGCACCATGTCAATGAGGAGGCGGATGACCTCGGGGTCGGCGAGTCCGAGGTCGTTGTCGGAGACGAGCAGAATCTCCGCGTCCGGGGCCAGCGACGCCGGCATCACGGTGTCGTCCGCGATGCGGAGGTCGTCCAGGTGTCCTGCTGTCAGTAGCGCTCGGAACACGTCCGTGTGCTGGTCGTCGGTAAGGGGGTCGGCCGCACTCTCGTGCGGCAGCAGCGCCACAACCCGCACGGCTGATCAGGCCACGGTCGCTTCCAGTACCTCGTCGAGCATGACTTCGGCTTTCGATTCATCCGTGCTCTCGGCGAGTGCCAGTTCACTGACCAGTATCTGTCGGGCTTTGCCGAGCATTCGCTTCTCTCCGGCGGACAGGCCGCGTTCCTTTTCGCGTCGCCAGAGATCGCGCACCACCTCGGCCACTTTGTTCACGTCGCCCGAGGCAAGCTTTTCGAGGTTGGCCTTGTATCGGCGTGACCAGTTGGTCGGCTCATCGGTGTGCGGGGTTCGTAGCACGTCGAAAACGTGGTTGAGCCCGTCTTCGTTCACGACGTCCCGTACTCCGACAACCTCGGCGTTGTCCGCGCGGACCCGGACTGTGAGATCGCCCTGCTCGACCCTGAGTACGAGATATTGTTTCTCTTCGCCCTTGATCGTGCGGGTCTCGATGGCCTCGATGAGTGCGGCACCGTGGTGCGGGTAGACGACGGTCTCTCCGACCTTGAAAACCATGTGTGCTCTGCCCCTTTCGCTACGATCAGCCTAGCATGTGTGGGCTGCTCACAGCTAGCGGCCCCAGCGTGTCCTCGCAGGTCAGCGGCTCAAATTCGTGATTGAGGGGGTTGACAAACGCGTTCTGGGTGTACTCACGCAGGTGATGGATACCCCGGGTCCGGAATCGACGACCGACATCATGATAGGTAGCCGGTGGCGCTGTGGACCGCGCGCGCAGCCCGGGAGGGCGACCGCCTGTCCGGTGTCGTGGGTCACCCCGTTAGGCTGCGGGGAGGTTTGGAGAACCGAGGAGGTAGGCCGGACAAGTGACGCAGCAGAAACATCGGGTACGGGGAATTTCCCGCGTTGGCCGAGCCGGTGTCGCCGCTCTCGGTATCGGCGCGGTACTGGGCATGACGGGCTGCTCGGCCGGGCAGGTCGCCCAGACGGCGCAGGAGCTCCCTGCCGTCAACGGGGCGGTGGCCCATACCGGGAAGATCGTGATCAACGATGCCACGCTGGCGTACCCACAGACGACTCAGGGCGTGTACGCGAAGGGCTCGGACATCGAACTGGCGTTGACGATCGTCAACAACGCCGCCAGTGATGACGAACTGGTCGACGTGTCTTCTGACACGGCCTCCGAGGTTCTGATCGAGGGGTCAACGACCATCCCCGCCCGAGGGGAACTCGTCGTCGGCACACCGGGCGGCTCGGCCGCGAGCTACGACTCCAACAGTGAGCCACAGTCGCAGGGTGACGACGAGCAGGGGGATGACGAGTCGACCGCGAAGAACAACAGTGATGCGGCAGAGGACGGCGTTACGCGGATAGCCCTGCAGGACACCACGCGCCCGGTCCGGTCCGGCCAGATGATGCCGGTCACCTTCACGTTCGCGGATGCGGGTTCGGTCACGACGCAGCTTCCCGTATCGAATCCGGGGCACGATGCGGGACGGCTGACCGAACTGCCGAATGCGGACGAGGGGACGCAGCGTACGGCGACCGCTGAGTCCGGGGGCGGCGGTACGTCCACGGGCGCACCGTCCGGTGACTAGCCGCTGCGCGTGTTGGCCTGACAGTGGCTGCGGCGCGGGCCCAGCAGATCCCGCTGCGGTGGGACGTTAGCGTCGATGGCCGTGGCTAGGAGAGCGTCCGCGGGGTATCGCTGCGGTGAGTGTGGTTACGAAACCGCGAAATGGCTCGGGCGGTGCCCCGAGTGCCACTCCTGGGGTTCCATCGAGGAACGCGGAGATCCCAGCCCGGCGGTCGCCAACGTCGTCGCCGGTGCGCCCAGCTCGTCAGCCAAGCCGATCGCACACGTCGATCTCGAATCGGCCCGTGCTCTCCCCACCGGCGTCGGCGAGCTCGACAGGGTGTTGGGCGGCGGGCTCGTCCCCGGGGCCGTCGTACTACTGGCAGGCGATCCCGGGGTCGGCAAGTCGACCCTGTTGCTGGAGGTCGCGCACCGGTGGGCTACGGCGACAACCGGAGGTCCCGCTCTGTACGTGACCGGCGAGGAGTCCGCCGGTCAGGTCCGGCTGCGGGCCGAGCGAACCGGTAACGTCGCAGAGGACGCGTATCTGGCTGCCGAGAGCGATCTCGGCGCGGTGGTGACACACGTGGACCAGGTCGATCCCGGAGTGCTCATCGTCGACTCGATACAGACCATGTCCACCGCGCAGTCGGAGGGGTCGCCAGGCGGCGTGACGCAGGTCCGGGCGGTCGCCGCGGGGTTGGTCTCCCTGGCCAAGGAACGCGACCTGCCGGTGATCCTGGTGGGGCACGTCACCAAGGAGGGGTCGGTGGCCGGCCCGAGACTGTTGGAGCATCTCGTCGACGTGGTGTTGCAGTTCGAGGGCGAGAAACACTCCACCCTGCGGTTGGTGCGCGGCGTGAAGAATCGTTTCGGCGCTGCCGACGAGATCGGTTGTTTCGAACTCGTCGACGACGGCATTGTGGACGTTGTCGACCCTTCGGGACTGTTCGTGAACGGGGGGAGTGAACCGGTTCCGGGAACCGCCATCACTGTCACCGTGGAGGGCAAGCGGCCACTGTTGTGCGAGGTACAGGCACTGGTCTCGGACTCCACACTGGCACAACCCCGTCGGGCAGTGAGCGGACTCGACGCCGCGAGGGTCAACATGGTGCTGGCGGTGCTCGAACGGCGGATCAGTGTCCCGTTCGGTAGCAAGGACGTGTACACCGCGACGGTGGGCGGTATGAAGGTGACCGAGCCCGCGGTCGACCTCGCTGCGGCGCTGGCTGTGGCGTCGGCAACGGAGGAGGCCACGCTGTCCACCAGGTTGGTCGCGATCGGCGAGATCGGCCTGGCAGGTGAGGTACGGCGTGTGACCGGGGTGCGACGCAGACTCGACGAGGCCGCCCGGCTCGGGTTCACACACGCGATGGTGCCGCCCGATGCGGGGCAGACGCCGGACGGCATCAGGACCCTGGAGGTTGCCAGTCTCGCGGAGGCACTGCACGCCATGCGTTACGTGCAGTGACGGTTGCGCCCTGAGCTCTGGGCGCAACCGGCTGCATTACTGCGACAGTAGTCTGGCGCAGCGAATCAACCCGATATGGGAGTAGGCCTGTGGGTGGTTGCCGAGTGCCCGTTCCGCGATCGGATCGTACTGTTCGGAGAGCAATCCCGTTGGGCCGGTGACGCTCACGAGTTGGTCGAACAGTTCCTGCGCCTCGGTACGACGGCCGCTCAACAGGTACGCTTCGACCATCCATGCCGCGCACAGGTGGAATCCTCCCTCACTGCCCGGCAGACCGTCGTCACGGTGGTAGCGATACACCGTCGAACCGCTGCGCAGTTCCGACTCGATTGCTGTGACCGTGGACTGGAAGCGCTCGTCGGCCGGGTCGAGGAGTCCGGACAGTCCGACGAACAGCGACGCCGCGTCCAGGTCGGTGCCGTCATAGGCCGTGGTGAAGGCCTGTACGTCGGGGTTCCATCCGTTTTCGAGCACATCGCCTGCGATCTCGTCGCGGAGCTCCTCCCAGGCTGCGGGGAGCTCGCGTCCGTAGTCGTCGGCGAGTTTGATCGCCCGGTCGATGGTCACCCAGCACATCACGCGTGAGTACACGCGGTGCCGGGGAACATGGCGTTCCTCCCAGATACCGTGGTCCGGTTCGGACCAGCGCCGCGTGACTGCTTCTGCCATCGCTCGGACGAGTTGCCAGTCCTCGTCGCGGAGTTCACCGTGTGCCTGGGCTATGTCGTTGACGAGTTCGACCACCGGGCCGAACACGTCGAGCTGTACCTGGTGGTTGGCGAGGTTGCCGACACGAACCGGACGGGAGCCACGGTATCCGGGTAGCGAGTCGATGACGGCCTCGGCGCCGCTCTGCGCTCCAGCCAGAGTGTACAACGGATGCAGTCGTTCCGGTCCAGCCAGAGTGGACAGAACGCTGTGTAGCCAGTCCAGGAAGCCCTCGGCCTCGGACAACGATCCCAATGCCACCAGCTCGCGCATCGCCAGCGCACCGTCCCGCACCCAGCAGAACCGATAGTCCCAGTTGCGGACGCCGCCGACCTCCTCGGGTAGTGAGGTCGTCGCGGCCGCCATGATGCCGCCTGTGTCCTCGTTGATCAGCCCCCGTAGGGTCAGCGCGGAGCGTGCCACAAGGTCCCTGGCGACCGGCGGGAGCCGCAGTGTGGTCGTCCAGTCGCTCCAGTGGATTCCTGCGCTTTCCCGGCGGGTGATCTCGGGTTCCGGATGCGGGGCGAGGTCCGTGGTACCGCATCGCAGCTCCAGTAACACGGACGCGTCCGAGGTGGGCCGCACCACGGCGCGGGCCGTGTCGTGCATCCCGTCCGAGGAGATCTCCCAGTGCACCCCGGGGGAACGCAACACGATCGGTTCGGATGTTCCCGCGACACGGATTCCGTCGTCCTCCGCTACCAGACTCACGGGTACGCCACCGAACTCCGGCCGCGGGGCGAACACGATGCTCGCCGGTGTGTCGCCCGAGATAACCCGCAGCAGGTCGGTGCGGTGGGACGGTGTTTCCGGTGGCAGATAGTCGGTGACCAACAGACGTGACCAGCGGGTCTCAACGGTCATGGTGTTCGGTAGGTACCGCTGGCCCAGTGGGAGGCCGTTCCGCTCCGGACTGATGGTGAAATGGCCCGCACTGGGGCCGCCGAGCAGGCTGGCAAACACCGCAGGGGCATCGGGGCCCGGATGACACAGCCACGTCAGTTCCGCATCCGGGGTCAACAGGCCCACCGACCGTTCGTTGGCCAGCATCGTCAACCGTTCCAGCTCCGGTGCCTGTTCACCGTAGAGCCAGTGTCGACGCTCCTCGAGTAGGAAGGCCAGCACCATGGCGACATCCTCGGGTTCGGCAACCCGATGCATCGCGAGACTGTCGGTCTCACCGACCTTGATTCCGATGTCCGGGCCGGTGAGGCTGCCGAACACCTTCTCGTCGGTGACGTCGTCGCCGACGAACACGGCGGCACTGGCGCCAACTTGATGACGCAACGTGTCCAGTGCGTTTCCCTTGTCGGTGGCCACCACCGACAATTCGATGACCTCCTTCCCCTCGGTGACGGTGACACCCTGCCACTGGCACGGCCCTTGCCGGACTCGTTCGAGCGCGTCGCTGGCTTCCTCGGGGGCGGCACGCCGTACGTGTACCGCCACGCTGGCCGGCTTCACCTCGAGTGACACTCCGGTGAATTCGGCAGTGAGGTTCTCGAGTTCGCGCTCCAGTTTGCGCTGCAGCTCTCGGGCTTCGGGCTCGAGCGCGTGTACGAATCCGATGTCGAACTCCGAACCGTGCGAGCCGACGAGGTGGACCTCGGCCGGTAGTCGTGACAACGTCGCCAGATCGCGCAGCGCACGTCCGGAGATCACGGCCGTGGTGGTCTCGTGCAGGCTCGCCAGCGACCGCATTGCGCCCACCGACTCGGGCAGGGGGCGGGCCTGCTCGGGTACGTCGGTGATCGGCGCCAGCGTGCCGTCGTAGTCGCAGGCCACGAGAAGCCTGGGGGTTCTGGCGATCGCTACGAGCGCGCGCCGCAGCTCAGCAGGTAAGGACTCGGCGGTCAACACGTCTCCTCGAATGAATGCACGTTCGGCTCGGGGTGGCGGAGTTGCGTCAGCCGGGCGTCAGCTGGTTTGCTCGCTCCCGAGGGCTTCGAGGAACGAGCGCGCCCACCTGTCGACGTCGTGGGTGAGAACTTGACGACGCATGGCACGCATCCTGCGTCGTCCCTCCGCTGGGTCGAGCGTAATCGTAGCTTCCAATGCGTTCTTCACCCCGTCGAGGTCGTGCGGATTCACCAGGAAGGCGCTGGAGAGTTCGGCGGAGGCACCGGCGAACTCGGACAAGACGAGGGCCCCGCCGAGGTCGGTGCGGGCTGCGACGTACTCCTTGCACACCAGGTTCATGCCGTCCCGGAGCGGTGTGACGACCATGACGTCGGCGGCACGGAACAGGACGGTGAGTTCGGTGCGCTGCATCGATTGGTGGAGATAGTGCACCACCGGATTACCCACCCGGCCGAACTCGCCGTTGATGCGGCCGACGGTTTGTTCGATGTCGGCGCGCATTTCCTGGTAGTGTTCCACTCTTTCCCTACTGGGGGTGGCGAGTTGGATGAACGCCACGTCCTCCGGCGCCACTCTGCCCTCCGCCAGCAGCTCGTGCAGCGCCTGTAACCGCAGGTCGATTCCCTTGGTGTAGTCGAGTCGGTCCACTCCGAGCAGAAGTGCCTTCGGGTTGCCGAGGTCCTTGCGCAGTTTCGTCGCTCGTCGTGCGATGTCGGCGCCACGAGCGAGTTTGTCCAGCCCGGCAGCATCGATGGATATGGGGAAGGCGCCGACCCGGGTGGTGCGTTCGCCGACCCGCACCACGCCGGGGCGGGAGCGAACGCCGACCGCACCACGGCTGGGTTCCAACCCGATGAGTTGCCTGGCCAACCACAGGAAGTTCTGGGCCCCGCCCGGCCGGTGGAATCCGACAAGGTCCGCGCCCAACAGGCCGCGGACGATTTCCGCACGCCACGGTAACTGCATGAACAGTTCCACCGGCGGGAACGGGATATGCAGGAAGAACCCGATCCGCAGGTCCGGGCGTAGTTCCCGGAGCAGTCGTGGGACGAGTTGCAGCTGGTAGTCCTGGATCCACACGGTCGCGCCCTCGCCCGCGACTCGAGCGGTAGCGTGCGCGAAACGCTCGTTGACCGTGCTATAGGACTCCCACCAGCTTCGTTCGAAGATCGGCCGCGCCACCACGTCGTGATACAGCGGCCACAGTGTGGCGTTCGAGAAGCCCTCGTAGTAGGAACGGACCTCCTCTGCGCTCAGCGACACGGGGTGCAGGATGAGGCCGTCGTCGGTGAACTGGTCCACGTCGATATCGGGAATGCCGGGCCAGCCGACCCAGGCGCCGCGCCGTGAACGCAGGAACGGTTCCAGCGCGGAGACGAGCCCGCCGGGGCTCTGGGTCCAGCGCTGGGTGCCGTCCGGCGCGCGTTCCAGATCCACCGGAAGCCGGTTCGCCACGACCACGAACTCCGCTGCGGCGCTTGCTGTTTCCTGCTGTTCTGTCATACTCCGTACACTACCGCCGGTATCTATCGGAAACAGCACAGTAAGCCGCTGCGGTGCAGGGCAGTGCGTACTCCGTGGGGGTGTGCGAATGTGTCCCGCGAGCGGTGCGACGGGAACGTGACGGCGTTGGTTGGGCAGTCGATTCGGGAGTTGATTCGGTAGCCCGTGTGCGCCCCCCGCCGGACGGCGGGAAGCCTCCCGAAGCTACTCGTCCTCCTCAGTGCGCCAGGGATGTAGCGGCCCCGCCATTCGTGGACCGGCGAGTTTCCGTTCGAGTTTGCCGATCCCGGTCCGTACCGGTTGCGCCAGGTACTCACCGAGGACGACTCCGGCTGCCAGTGCCAGTCCCACCGCAACAGCCGTCATCAGGGTGGCGACCTGGGGATCGTCACCGAGCAGTTGGAACAGGCCCCGGTAGGTCAGCAGTCCGGGGAGTAGTGGTGTGATCCCCGAGACCGCGACCACAAGTGGCGTGACCTTGAGTCTGCGCGCCAGGACGCCGCCCGCGAACCCGACCAGTGTCGCAGCGATCACCGAGGCGACGATCTGGCCTGCCGGGGCCAGTCGCAGCAGGCCGTACGTCACCGCGCCGACACCGCCCGCGGCGCTGGCGACCAGTACCGAGCGCAGTCGGGCGTACGATGCGAGTGCGAAGCACCCGGCGGTGCCTGCGCCGGCGAACAGCATGATCGGGATCTGTAGGACTGTGGTGGCGGAGGCCTCACCGAGCTGTCGTGTCGGTTCGAAAAAGGCGACGATGCGTAGGCCGAGAGTCACGCCCGCGATGAGCCCGACACTCATCATGCCCACTTCCATGGTTCGCCCCGCCGCGGTGACGTTATACCCGGTGATCGCGTCCTGGACGGCCGAGACAGTACTCAGTCCGGACAGCAACACGGTGATCGCGGCAGCGGCGACCAGTTGTGGGCTCTCACTGGGCAGTATGCCGATGTTGACCACCGTGGACGCGGCCAGAGTGGCGATCAGTCCGCCTGCCACCTGTTGGAAGAAGAACGGCAGTGAGTATTGGTTCAACAGCCGCCCGATACGGTCGACGAGGGCACTGATCAAGAACGACATCAGGGCTGTGAGGGGGCCACCGCCGATGATCGCCGTGACGAACGCTGCCATGCCTCCCCACGCGAGGGTGGAGACGAAGCGGGGGTAGGGGTGCTTGGCCTTGTTGATTCGTTGTAGTTCGGAGAACGCCTGCTCGGCACTGACCCGGCCGTTGGTGATGCGTCGCGCGAGATGCTCGACCTCCGAGAGTCGATTGTAGTCGAGGCCGCGACCACGCACCACGCGGACAGCCGTCACGGGTGGCTGGTCGGAGCCACGGTGACACGTCGCTGTGATGGACGTGAATATGATGTCCACTTCGGTGTGTGGCAGGCCGTACGCCTTGGTGATGGCGATGATCGTTGCCGTGGCGTCGGAGGCACCCGCTCCCGACAGCATCTGGACTTCGCCGATGCGCAGCGCGAGGTGGAGAACAAAATGCACCGTGGACTCGTCGGGCAGCGCGGGGCCGAGGACCGCGTCGCCCTCGGTCGTGGGTTGCTCCCCCGTCGGCGCCTCGAGGATGTGCCAGGCGCGGCGACGCAGGGTGTTGCTGCTGCCGTGCTGTCGTGGAGAGTCCGTCTGTTGGTTGTTCCCCGCTCCCAGGGCCTGCCACCCGTGTCTGCGGTTACCGCCGGGTCTCGCGCGTCCTCCGCTTCGCATGACGATGTGCACCTCCTCGCAACATCGGATCGGCCCCGGGACTGCCGAGAACAGTTTCTCAGGGGTCTATCGTCAAGCATCCGGAAATCGTTGCGGATATGTTATGTGTTGTGCGACACATCTCGTACTGGCTCCGGTGCGACTTCGGCTCTGAGCGCCACCTCGGGAAGGTCGACCTCGAGCAACGAGCCGCTCTCGGCATGCTCCGTGTCGATCCAGGCATACGCAAGAACGGTGTCGGTGGTGTACCCCGGCTCGGCACTGGTGACGTATCCGACGGTCGAGTCCGCCACGCACACCGGTTCGGAACCCTGCGGCAGGTGCGTGGCGCCGTACAGCAGCAGACACACCAACCGACGAGTGGCGGGGGCGGCCAAGCGCTCGATGAGCCCCTCGCGACCGAG
>Ga0079226_10004203_pt1 | contig 10990 bp, 5 predicted proteins | sample Poulit2014_FD_76345 | JGI IMG/M metagenome (GOLD analysis project Ga0079226, IMG submission 76345) | Agricultural soil microbial communities from Georgia to study Nitrogen management - Poultry litter 2014 | ecosystem: Environmental > Terrestrial > Soil > Agricultural land | place: USA: Georgia...
TGAATATTTTATAAATTATTTGGAAGAAAATAATATTTTGGTGCCAAAAGGAGTTGAATGTTTTGTCACTAGAAAAAATTGATTTATTAAACGCCTATGAAAAGAAAAGTACAAATTTATCAATTGAATTTATAGATAATAACGATATTAATGAGTATTATACAGAGTACAGGGATATAGAGAAATTTGTAAAAAAAATGAACCATAGTGAACTAGAATATACATTTAGTAGGTTAAAGGATTTTACAAATATTTTATTATCTACTGTAGAAGATTTTGAAAGCGTTTTTAACAGAGAGTTTTCTAAAGATTATTGGGAGGAAATAGCCATACTTCTTAATAGGGTATATGAGTTTGATGAAAGTAGAGAAAAATCTGTTGATAATATATATGAATTTATTAAAAATGTTAGAGACGGAAAGATAATCAATCCATTAAAAGAAAAAGTATGTAAGATAGTTTCAAAAATAAAAAAAAATAATAGTGTAATATTAGTTGATTATAATACTAAACAAGTTTTTGATACTGATGATTTGAAAGAAGTAGAAATTATATCACCAAATATTTATTTGAAAAGTGAAAATATTTATAACTATACTATATTTTTAGGATCACCAAGGAAATTCGATGATTATAATACGGTATTCCTTAGTGAAAATGTATTATATATCGTATATTCATTTTTTAAAGGAGAATTTAAAAAAGAGTACTTAGATTTCAATGGAAAAAAAGGTATCAACACTATCTATAAAAATGTTATTTTCGATACTCCAGAGAATAAAGTGGGAGCGTATAAACAAGAATCAAACGACCCATTAAAAAGAAAGTTCGAGAATATAGAAAATGTAATAGCAAAAAATAATTCCATTGAAGAATCTACAAAAGCAAGAATAATCTATTTAGGTGGTAAGAAGTATATATCTTATCCTTTAGGTTCTAAAGTTAATACGATAGACGTAAATCCCAATATGGATATTGAATTAAAATTAGAGAAAATGAGTGTCAGACAGTTAAGGCCTGGTAATTGGCTTTTAAACACATTATTTGTTGAAGATGAGTTCTATAAACAAAAATCAAGAAGTGAGTTCGGTGTGGAAAAATATAATAAGGCTTTGGACTTGATAGAAGAGTACAAAGAACTATTGAGGCATGAAAAGGATAAATCCGGAGGATATTCCTTCCTTAAAAAAGATTTAAAAAAGTACGGTATAGAGGTGAATTCACTATCGGTTTTAAGATCATGGATAGAGATGATTACTATAAAGCCAGGTGCACTAGATAAAATTTTAGAATATCTTGGATATGAAGAAGAGAAGATAAAAGAAGTCATAGTAGCCGGTGAGAATATCAACAAAGCACATCAATTTGTTGGAAGAATGATGAATAATAATTTGATTGATGAGCTATCCAAAATACAGTTAGAGGATGTAGAAGGCAGTTTAAATGAAAAACATTATTTCGAATTTGAAATAGACGATATTGGTAGATTTATTATTACGGAAGTTAATTATATTTTTGAAGAGGAGATATTAATTAAAAATAAAGATTTATATAAAATAAAAGATATAGATTAGGAGAGTTTAAATGACATCAGAATTAGAATTAAATCTGAAGAATCGAGAAAGATTAATTAGTGATTTAAAAGAGGAAATTATCGGACCAACAGTAGATTTTCAATACTCTACGGGAATTACAGAGAGCTCCGGAAAAGAATTAAGACACAGTGGCAATAATTATTACTACAAATATGGTAATAAAAATGAAGAAATTTTTACAGCAGGAAAACCAAGTAGAACTTACGCAGCCGGGTTACTTTATCCCAGAGAATTAAAGAGTAAAACAAACAATCAAGAAAGTGATTCTAATGAAGAAGTTAATACCCAAAAATCTATGAAAGAATCGTCGATGGGTTATACCTTTGCTGTCCCAGAGAATGGAGAAAGCCTGATTTTGAGATTTGATTGTGGGATGTATACAGGAAGAAATGATTACAATTATGATTTACAGACGCCCTCATACGATAAAAATGCCACTAAAGAAAAATGGTGGTTTAGAAGAAGTTTATATTTAGAAACGAATATACCTTTACTGAGGAAAAATTCAAGTGAAGAGTTCAAACTTAAAGACAATCTAGGAGAAGAACAGAGTGATGGAAAAATAAGATTACATACTCATGTGAGAAAGATTAATTTAAAAGATAATAAAACTATTAGAATAGTAACGGTGTCAATAGAAAATATATCAAGCTATAGAGACGAAGAAGAGGCAATAATGTTTCAATGTACGTTAAACTCTAGAATCAATGGAGGGCTGTCTTTCATTGATTATCCTAAGGCTTCCGATTTGAACATAGAAATAAATGATGAAGATAAAAATTTTGAAATGCTATATCTAGATGAAAAAAATTATTCATTTGGCCACAATTGTTCTACTACTTGGAAAGAAGAAAATGGTGATGTGGTTGAAGTATCTACGACATTTTTACCGGAATATGAAACATTGACTATGACTCCTGATATTACGATAAAAGGAGAACCTCTGGAAATTCATCATTTAGAAATAATTTCTGCAAAAGGGTTTGAAGAAATAAAATCAATTTTGAAACCATTGACTGAGGGTTATAGGGATTGGTTAGGAAACCTTAAAAATAAGCCTTTAAATCCTTATTACGCAGAGTCTAGGAAAAAAGAGCTGAATAGTATCGGAGCAGCAATAGAAAGAATAGAAAAAGGAATATCTTTGCTGAAAAATGAAAAAATATTTGATTCTTTTAAGCTATCTAACTTAGCTATGTTAATGCAAATGAATAATGGTAAGGAGATAAGAAAAACGAGTAGAAATGGTGATAATCTTATCTTTGATAAACCATTTTATAATTCATTTGAAAAATTGAAGTACAGTTCTATAGATGAACTCACACAATCGGCTAGAAATATATGGTTGGACAACTCTAATCATGTTGCATTTAAAAAGAGCAAGTGGAGAGGGTTTCAAATAGCATTCTTATTACAATCGCTGAATTCAATTGTAGATAAAGAATCAAAAGATAGATCTACAGTGGATTTAATCTGGTTTCCAACTGGTGGAGGTAAAACGGAAGCTTACTTGGGTGTTGCTGCATTTTCGATGTTATACAGAAGAACTCTTAATCCAAAGGATAAAGGAGTAGATGTCATTATGAGATATACTCTGAGACTTTTGACGACAGATCAATTCCAGCGAGCAGCTCGACTAATAACAAGTTTGGAGTATATAAGAAGAAGATATGAAGGAAAACTAGGAAAAGATACTTACTCAATAGGACTTTGGGTAGGGAGTCAAAGTACTCCTAACACACACAAGCAGGCTATTAATGATATCAAAAATAAAAAAGAGTTTCTCATTAACTCCTGTCCTTGGTGTGGCGCAGAAATAAAAATTATTCACAATGATTACGAGGGATTTTCTATCGGAGAACAAGTGGAATGTTATTGTCCCGATGCGAGTTGTGATTTCCATGAGGGTATACCAATACAAATAGTTGATGAGTATATGTATGAAAATCCACCTACATTTCTCATAGGTACAGTTGATAAATTTATTCAATTATCATGGAAAGAAGATGTCAGAGCATTTTTTGGTATAGATAAAAATGGTAAGAGGACGCTTTCACCTCCAAATCTTATAATCCAAGATGAACTTCACTTGATTTCAGGTCCCTTAGGTTCTTTGACAGGAATGTATGAAGTTTTAATAGAGGAGCTTTCAACAGATTATAGAGATAATAATGTAGTAAAGCCTAAAATAGTTGCGGCGACTGCTACTATAAAGTCTTATGAGGAACAAATAAAAAATATTTTTGCTAGAGAACAAACAAATCTTTTTCCTCCGTCAGGATTATCTATCAGTGACAATTTCTTTTCAAAAATAAAGTATTATAAAAATAATGAAAAATTTCCAGGGAGAAAATACATTGGGGTTTATACCTCGACTCAAGGAATGTTACAAACACAGGTCCAAACATTCACATCGTTATTAGCTACGCCTTTAGCATTTAATGAAAAGCAGCGAGACCCTTATTGGACGATTTTATCATTCTATAACTCTTTGAATGATATAGGGAAAGCAAAAGTACTGACAGATATGGATATACCAAATAATCTGGAAAGAAAATTTGAGAAAAAAGCGATTAAAAAAGAAGAACGTAGAAGAATATATAGCAGTAATGTAAAAGAGCTGACATCTAGAGAAAGTAACAGTAATATATCAAAATCATTATCAGAATTAAAAATAGGTTATAGAAATTTAAAAGATAATACGATTGATGTTTGTCTAGCCTCAAATATTATTGAGGTGGGTGTAGATATAGATAGATTATCGCTCATGACAATTATTGGTCAACCTAAAACAACTTCACAGTATATACAAGTCAGTGGAAGAGTTGGACGCAAAACTGATGAAAGACCAGGTTTAGTAGTAACAGTATATAATAATACTAGTAGTAATGATAAGTCACATTTTGAACATTTTAATGAATATCATCAGAAGCTCTATGCGCAAGTAGAAGTGAATAGTGTGACACCATTCTCTCAATTCGCTATCAAAAGAGGCCTACCTGCTATTATTATTGGATATATTAGACAAAAATTTGAGAAAGATACATTAGGTAGATATCCTATTGGAGAGAAAATTGACGAAAATATAGATGAAATTTCACAGTTTATCACACGGGTTATTGAAAGAGCTAAATTAGTGGATGATTCAGAAGTCGACTTAATTAAGCATATTTCTAGTAATATACTAACAAAGCTTATGGAGAACACATATGATGAATGGAAGTATACTTCTAAAAATAATGGGTTTATGGCCCAGATAAATGATCAAGAAGATGAACTTCCAGATACGGTGGAACAAATTATATTCTCAATGCGTAACGTGGAACAAAGTAGTTTACTAAGTATAATGAGTAAAACAAAAGAGGATAAAAAAAGATTCTCATTTCTATAGAGGAGGTACTATTGTTGGGTGATTCTAAAAGGTCGAATGAGATAGAAATAGCTAGAGGAAAGCTAGTTGGTCACAATGGTCCAGGAAGTATATATGTAAATGTGGAAGGGGATTCTTATATAATATCTGCTGTAGATAATTGGTATAAGAATGGAGATGGAATAAATAAAGAAGATTTTAAAATCAAAGATGATAGACTAACCAAGCTTTTAGGAGTGTCACATTTCTATGAAGTACCTCCATATAAATATAAAAAAAGTAAAGAAAAAATAAATCATGAGATGAAAATTCCAGTATTTAGATTTCCGTTATTACATTATTGTAGATTTTGTAATAGGTTCCAAACACTAAAGCCTGATAATTACAAAAGAAAAGCTTATTGTAATCACTGCCGAGACCAGAAAGAATTCTTACAATTTCCAATTGTTATTGCATGTGAGCACGGTCATATATCAGATTTTCCATATTTAGATTATCTTCATAGACATTCTAAGCAAGTAAATACCAAGGAACACTCAGTTCAGTTAGTTAAGGTAGGTCAGTCTATTCTCGACTGGAAGTTGAAGTGCAGTTGTGGTGAATTCAAATCTTTATCGGGTATAACAGGGTCATCTACCACCGGCGAGGATACACCTTATCAAAAAGAAATGGGTGGAGTATTGTGTAAAGGTGAAAGACCGTGGACTGAAAAGGATAGCATAGATAAATGTGAAGCCAAGCCAGCAGCAATTTTAAAAAACGCATTGAATACCTACCAGGCAGAAACAGTCCAAGCTTTGATTATTACTAATCACGATGCCACATCAAATAGAGATATGAGTGACATCTATGAAGAAGAATTCGATAGATTGAGTTTAAAAATTAATGACGAAGATTATGAAAAATTAAAAGTTGCTGTGTCTTTCAAGGGGAAAAGTAAATCCATTATTAAATCAATAAATAGTGTAAGTAGGCTCGAAGAATTATTAGTTCAAACTGGATTCCATAGGCTTTCTCCATCGGATGAAGAAGAAAGTCTTCTAAAGTTAAAAGAAGGTAATAATTATAATGTATTATTTAATGAAAATAAGAATCATGGATGGTTTCCAGCTAAGAAACAATTTGGAGAAGGCATTTTTATAGAATTTAATGAAGATATTTTGAGTGAATGGGAACAAAAAGATATTGTGCAGAAAAGATTTGAAAAATTAAAAAGCAGAACAGAAAATTTCTATTTACAACCTAAATTTAATTCTCCATCAAGTGTGATGATACATACATTATCTCATGCTTTGATACGAGAGATGAGCGTACACTCGGGATATTCGATATCTTCTATTCGTGAAAAATTATATCTGAATGAGGGGAAGAAGGGGTTGCTAATATATGTAACTGACACGGATAAAGATGGTACATATGGCGGATTAGTTAGGTTATCTGAAAAGCTTAAATTTGAAAATATTTTCAATAATTCTCTTAGAGAACTCGATTGGTGTAGCTCTGATCCAGTTTGTTTTGAAATAGGAAAAACTATGGGGCAAGGGGTGAACTATTCTAATGGATCAGCGTGCCATAATTGTAACTATATACCATCAACCTCATGTAATTATAGGAATTGTTTTTTAGATAGAGACTTTGTTGGTCGAAAGGAAGCACTAGAAAACATATCGAATTATTATAACTGGTTTTCAAGCACGGATAAACATAGTTTAGAATTAGATTTTGAAAATTATTCTCATTTTACTTATAGCGATTGGAATGAGGTTCCAAACTATATTGAAGAAGACTCTGCATATTTCATTGAAGAAAGATATAATGTCCCAACATATCTAGATGGAAAAATGTCTGTGAACGCTAAAGCTTATGAATTTAAATATTTATGGGAAAAAGAAAAGATAATTATTGTAAATCCTGGGAGTTTTCAAGACAATGAAATTTCATTACCTTTAGAGATTGATGGTTGGTTAATATATGAGATATAGGTGATAAAATGGTAAAAATAATACCGAATAATCGTGAAACTAAGGAATTCAATGGTAGTCAAGGTGAACAGTACTTATACGATAAATTCAATGAACTTGATGATAATTACATTATATTTCATTCAATATCTTGGACAGACAGGCCAAGAAAAAAGAAAAGATTTGGCGAAGCTGATTATCTCATTTTTCATAAGGAAAAAGGGATTTTATCTGTAGAAGTTAAACATGGAGGAATAAGGGGAAAAGATCATAGGATTTTTCAAATTAATCGTAATACAACAGAAGAAAAATTAATTGAGCCATTAAATCAAGCAGATAGCAGTAAATTTTATTTTTTAGATTTTTTAAAGAGTAAAAATATAAATATTCCTATTCATTCAGTGGTGTGGTTCACTGGCATTAAGAAAGAGGAACTATTAGGAGAACTACCACCACGTTACATTATTGGAGGTAATACAGTCTTTCATAATGATATAGAGAATATCTCCGAGACATTAGAAAAACTCTTTACCTTTAATAGGATGAAAAAAACGGATATAGATAAAATTACAGTTAATAATATTATTAAGCATATAGCTCCTGAATTTGAAGCTTTTCCTAGCCTTGCTAGTGTCATTGAAACTAATGATTATTACTTTAATAGAATGACTGCGGAGCAATCGGTCCTTCTTGATTATCTAGAAGAGCAAGAAATTGCTGGGACTCAAGGGACAGCAGGTACTGGCAAGACTATGATAGCTATTGAGAAGGCAAGAAGATTATCTCAAAATGAGAAGGTAGTATTTCTTTGTTTCAACTCTCTGTTGGGAGAATTTCTGAAAAAAAGATATGAGAAAGAGATGACCAATGTTACCTTTACTAACTTGTATGCAATGGTAGCTAAAGCTTATAACAGAAGAGTTGATGAAGATGACATTGTATCATTTTTAAATAGTACAGAAGACTTTCCAAATGACTGGAAATATAAAAGTATTATTGTAGATGAAGGGCAAGATTTTTCCACGAATATGATAGAAAAATTAAAAGATATTTCAATCTTGAACGAAGGAAGTTTCTATGTTTTTTATGATAAAAATCAACTAGTTCAACAACGAAATAATTTAGAATGGTTACAAGTTATAGAGTGTAATCTTGTGTTAAGTATAAATTGTCGAAATACGCTAGAGATAGCTAAGTCATCCACAAGACCATTAAGAATTGAAGATAAAAAAATAAAAACTAAATATAAGATAGGCGGAAAGCACCCTTATTTTTATAATTTAAATAGTACATCGGAATTAATTGACAAGATAGACGAGAGCATTCGTAATTTCACTGAAGAAGGTATTCAGAGAAAACAAATTGTAATATTAACAGTTAAGACCTTTGATAAATCAATATTAAAAGATATTGAAAAGATTGGCAATTACAGAATTGTAAATGAACCAGATGGCAAAAATATTTTATTTACAACTGCTAGAAAATTTAAGGGGATGGAGTCAGATATTGTTTTACTGATAGACATAGATGAAGAAACTCTGTCAAATGATGAATCTCTGAGAGTGTTTTATGTTGGTGCATCACGAGCGAAAACGCAATTAAATCTTTATAGTCAAATGGATGTAAAGCAATTGAAGAATTTTTGTAAAATATTATCTGATGGAGAAACAGACAGGCCAACCGCGTTGATAAAGTACTTATTAGTTCAACCTAGAAAATAGAAAATATATTTTTTTCGTTAAATATATGGAAAACGTAAACTTTATAAATAATACCTGTAAAGTAGTGTATATCTATTCTACAGGTATTATATATGTATTAGTAAACTTGTGTTATTGCCAATAGTAAAGTGAAGGTTTTTGCTGATTAATTTTGAATATTTTCTGTAAAAGTACTTCAAAATGACAGTATATAGTTATCTTTCATGAGATGTCACAATGAGAGAATGTATAAATTGAAAGTTACACTTCAGTAAAGGAATCTTTTACTTATTAAATTAATTACACATTATCTTTTACTCAAAAAACTCTTTTACTTGTTCATACATATAATCTGAATTAAACCACCATGATTGCTTAGTCATATAATATTCTTGTAATTCATTTTTGGGTAAAGTTACAGGTTTTGTCCCTATCTCCCAATCTGTTTTTAATGGTTTATTGATCCATTGAGATTTGCGTGGTAGTTTCATAGTATTTGTTGAATCATTATGATAATAAGATAATTTCGCCGATGATCGAACATGTAATATATCAGTGGACTTAACTCCAGGGAGATTATTATAGACTCTATAAAGCTTACCACTCTTGGTTGCTTTACTCAGTCGACTATATCTAAGTTCCACACCATTAGCTATAATATCTTTAGTTTTCTCCCATGTATCTTTTACATCAATATCCAACTCACTTCCACTTATGTTCCAGAATTTTACACCTTTAAATATAGTATTGTCATTTATATTTTCAAAAATAACTAGAAGAAACTTATAAGAAGATAGATATTCTCTTAATGAAGAATGGTCCCATTCCTGAATGATAATTTCTTCAGGTTCAATCGAAGATTGACCGGGTATTATGATTTTAATATTCTCAGTAGTCCTCTTGTTTTTAGATTCAATGGTTAAAATTTTAACTGCAATCCCAGCCTTTTTAAACTCCTCTGTACTCTCAATTTTTCCATTTAAGTTTAGCATTTTTCTAGCTAACTTGGCTGAACTATTTTTGTCATTGTCTTTAGGAATAGTTATGTTAAACATCGATGCCAAATCTTTTTTAGACTGGCCAATGTATGGTTGATATTTTTTTAAAATAATATCTTCAAAAGAATAATCTTTCAACTCATCTATATCTTTAATGACTTTCTCTTCTTTTTTAGTTACAGACATAAATTTCTTAGCTAAAGTAGACATATAAGCGCCTTTCAGTGTGAATGCACGTCTATGGGCTCGGTTCTCACTAAAAGGTTGCTTTGTAAAGTTACGTTCAGTCTTTGCACCTTTTGTAGTAGCACCTAAGTATTTTGTTAAGCTGTCAGAGAGTTTGTCGGCGTTTCCTTCTTTTATCTTTTGGATAATTATGTTCCAATCCTGTTCTATAATTAGCAAGTCCTCTTTAGGTAATTCTCTTAAATTTAAAAGATTGGCAGCTTTAATGAGAAAGTCTGGACTATCCAAGTTCTTTTTATATTCATAGTATAGAAGTTCAATGAAGGTAGATTTTTCGAAGAAAGATGCATTTTCAAATTTTCTAGTATACTCATCGCTAAAATCAAATATATTGAGGGTCAATCGTTCCTTAGCACTCCATCCATTTTTTGTGAGTCTAATAGGAGTAACTTTTATATCTAAGTCTAAGTAGGGAATATCAGCTTCTTTGCGAGAATTATTAGGTATATTAAACCAATCACTTTCAATTGAGTTTCCAACCCAACCTTTATTTTGTTTATTGTTATAGTATTTGAATAAAGTTTCTTTTTTTACTAAATCTCGCACTCTTTTATTGACTGCTTTTTTTGCATGATTATGAACTTCATCAACAGATTCCCATATTTTTTTTGTCATACTTTTCACCTGTCTATTTATATTATCAACTCATAGTTCCTTAATCAGATGATTAACATTGTAGCATTCATTATCTGACCTTTCACAGTTTAAAATGTACAAAACTCTATTTATTAGAATAAAGAAACTTTCATTCGTCTTCATTATCCTCTAGGTAATTTCAAGATAATAGGTATAGCAATCTGTAATATAGTAAAAAGAATTTCATAAAGTATTCTGTTTTTATTATTGACACAATTATCAGAGAATGATTTAATACTATTTGTAAGCGTTTTACATAAATTTATGAGGTGGATTATGGTTTCTTCAAAAGACGTTGCGAAAAAGGCTGGGGTTTCTCAGTCTACTGTTTCAAGAGTTATCAATAATCCTGAGTCTGTTACTAAAGTGAAAAGAGACAAGGTCGAAAGGGTTATGAAAGATCTGAATTATATTCCGAATTCTGTTGCTAGATCATTAATCAGTAATAAAACAAATCAAATTTCTTTAATTTCCGGCACTTTAA
>Ga0079226_10004204_pt1 | contig 10989 bp, 4 predicted proteins | sample Poulit2014_FD_76345 | JGI IMG/M metagenome (GOLD analysis project Ga0079226, IMG submission 76345) | Agricultural soil microbial communities from Georgia to study Nitrogen management - Poultry litter 2014 | ecosystem: Environmental > Terrestrial > Soil > Agricultural land | place: USA: Georgia...
ATTTGACGTAGTTTTCTTCTCTCATCAGTTGCATGGGCCAGCATTTTCCCGAGGAGCTCAATATATGGTTCTTTAATTTTAAAGGCTCCATCTTGTATATGCCTCATATCCTGTTTCATGACGATCATCGCCATCGATAAAAAAAGAAAGCGAGAAGCTAATTTTAATTCATTTTGATTAAGATAGCTCATATAATCGTCTCCTCCTAAACGGAACACTTGTTCTATTATATGCTTTTATTTAGAAAAAGTACATTAAAAATAATTATTTAGGAAAATGAAAAGAAAGTGGGCTAGTTAAAATATTATACAAAAGGTTATTTATATTTATTAAGAAAACAGATAAACTAAGATAAGCAACAGAAAAAGGGTATATAGTGTAATAATAGATTTGTATGTTCTATACAGTCGAGGAGATTTGGCCATGATATTGAGCGCTAACTTAGGTTGGAAAAAAGTATTTGACTACGAACATTTAGATGAATATATTATGCAATTGTTAAGTGATTATGAACGTTTAGGACCACTGCCAGGCATTTTATTACCATTTATTGAAGCATTTCTTCCATTTTTACCATTGGTGGTCTTTGTATTTGCTAATGCTGCTGCTTATGGTTTATTAAAGGGCTTTTTATATTCATGGATTGGGTCATCATTAGGTTCAATTTTTGTATTTTTAATTATTCGTCGTCTAGGAAATAAGCGTATCTTTCAAAGAATTAGCAGAAACAAACAAGTACATCAAGTGACTGTATGGTTAGAACGCCATGGATTTGGACCTTTGTTTATTTTATTATGTTTTCCGTTTTCACCGTCCTCAGTTATAAACGTTGTCGCTGGATTGTCAAAAGTGAGTACTCAACAATTTAGTTTAGCTGTTATTTTAGGTAAATCAGTCATGATTTTTTCATTAGCTTATGTAGGATCTAGTATTTTTTCATTCGCTAAAAATCCAATTCGAACGATCGTTGTCGGTATAAGTATTGTCTTATTTTGGATGATTGGAAAGTATATCGAAAAAAGACTACAAAAACGATCAAGAGCATTGTAATGTTTGGTATAATCTTATGCAAATGACGGTAATCATTATATTAAACCTTCTATTTTTGTTACCATAAAGAGAAGAAACAACTTTAAATGTTTAAGTGGATGAATCAATTTCATAATTACAAAAAACAACTATGTCACTACCGTATGTAGTTAAGAAAGCTTCAACGAAACTACATGTGATAGTGACATAGTGAAAAAACGGTATTATGAAATTGATTAAGATCTATATGACTTGATATAGAATGTATACATATAAAATGGGGGATAAGTATGCGGCTCCGCTTTGTATTTGGTCGAGCAGGAACGGGTAAAAGTGATTTTATTTTAGAGGAAATCAAACAGCAATTAACAAAAGATCCAATAGGTCCACCAATATTTTATATTGTTCCTGATCAAATGACATTTCAACAGGAATACAAATTGTTTAGTGATGAATCAATTCGTGGAAGCATCCGCGCACAAGTCGTTAGTTTTTCACGTCTTGTTTGGCGTGTTCTCCAAGAAACAGGCGGGGGCACAAGACAATTTATAAGTTCTGTTGGTATTCAAATGATGCTCCGCAAAATTATTGAAGAACGAACCTCAGACTGGAACATGTTTCAAAAGGCACTGGAAAAACAAGGTTTTTTAAGTCAACTTGAACGAATGATTACGGAATTTAAACGATACGAAATCACACCAGAAGCACTTCAAACCTATATTGAAGAAATGGATCGTTTTGTTCATAAGACTCCTGGGGAAGAAGCATTAAAAGGTAAGCTTGATGATTTGCTATACATTTATCAAACAATAGTTCAAGCGTTACAAAGCAAATACATTGATAATGAAGATCAACTACAAATGCTTATTGATAAAATCGATGAAACGGACTTGCTACAAGATGCACTCATTTATTTTGATGGTTTTCATCGGTTCACACCAAAAGAATTGCTTGTAATTGAAGCACTGATGAAAAACTGCCGACATGTAACAGTCGCATTAACAGGTGAGCAGCCAGCAGGTTCAGTTTCTGAACTAGATTTATTTTATCAAACGTCAGAGACTTATAGAGAATTGTGTGCGATTGCTCGTAAGAACCATATAAAAATCGATGATCATGTGATATTAGCTCAAGAACAAGGACGGTTTAAGGAACGGCCATTCTTTGCACATTTAGAACAAAATTTTGATGTGCAGCCATCACCTTCATATGAAGGCAAAAGTCTATTACAACTTGCCGAAGCGGTCCATCCACGAGCAGAAGTTGAAGGGGTTGCTCAAGAAATCATTAGACTGATTCGTGAGGAAAATTATCGTTATAAAGATATGGCTATTTTTATTCGTGAAACAGAAAGTTATCATGATATTATTGCGACTATTTTTGATGATTATGGTATTCCAGTGTTTATAGATGAAAAGAAGACGATGCTTAATCATCCGCTCATCGAATTTATTCGTTCAGCGCTTGAGGTTGTTGAGAGTAACTGGCGGTATGATGCGATTTTTCGCGTATTAAAAACTGGCTTTATTCCATCAAGAAATAAACGGTTTCCATTAACAAGTGACGCGATTGATCAGCTGGAAAATTATGTTTTAGAATATGGTGTGCGATCCCGAAAACAGTGGACAACTGAGGAAAAATGGATTTTTCAACGGTTCCGAGGATTTGATCAGACGGCTCAAACAGATCGGGAAAAAGAGATGCAACAACGTATCAATGAATATCGTCAGCAAGTCGTACAAATTTTACAGCCATTTGATACTCATATGAGACAAGCAACAACCATTAGAGATTATTGTGAAGCGATTTATTTGTTACTCGAAGAAATAGATGCCCCAAAACAACTCGAACAATGGCGGACGATTTATGATGAACAAGGTGACATTGAAAAAGGACGTGAACAAGAGCAAGTTTGGGATGCAGTTATTCAATTGTTTGATGAAATGGTTGAAATAGCTGGAGATGATTCAATCTCATTAGCTACATTTCGTTCAACTCTTGATGCGGGGTTCGAATCATTAAAATTTGCACATGTTCCCCCAACGATTGATCATGTCATTGTTGGAACGATAGATCATTCACGAATTAGTGGTATCAGATGTGCTTTTCTCTTAGGTGTAAATGATGGCCTTTGGCCGATGAAGCCACCTGCTGACGGAATTATTAATGAAGAAGAGAGAGAGATTTTAGCAAGCCATGGTTTACAACTCGCGGAAAGCAGTACGCGAAAATTACTTGATGATTGGTTTTATATGTATCTTGCATTTACAGCGGCTAAAGATTATTTGTGGGTAAGTTATCCATTAAGTGATGAAGAGGGACAAGCAAAAACACCTTCGCAACTTATTAATAGATTGCAAGATTTATTCCCTCAATCGTCAACGCCGATATTATTACAAGATCCTGATGATCTCGTTGATGCTGAGCGCTTTATTACAACACCTGTCAAAACTCGTGCAGCTTTAACAACGCAATTGGCGAGGCGGCAGAGAGGTTATATTGTCAAACCAATATGGTTACATGTCCTCAATTGGTATATGAATTATGAATCTAAATTTGAAACGACTTACATGACATTACAAAGTTTATTTTATCAAAATAAACCTAGCAATCTATCAGAAGAAACAGCTGAGAAACTATATCCAAAGCAAGTAAAAACGAGTGTATCAAGGCTTGAAATGTACCATCGATGTTCCTTCCAACATTTCGCACAGTATAGTCTTGGATTGGAAGAGCGTAGAACATATAAACTCGATGCACCTGACATTGGCCAACTTTTCCACGAAGCGTTAAGCAAAATCACCAAGTGGATTCAGAAAGAAGGAAAGGACTTCGCAGAATTAACGAAAAAAGATACAGAGATCTATGCACGGCAAGCAATTACTGAATTAGCACCGATTTTACAACATCAAATTCTTCATAGCTCCAATCGATATAAATATATCCAACTGAAGTTACAAGAAGTGATTGCACGAGCAACATATGTCTTAAGTGAACAGGCGCGATTAAGCGACTTTTCTCCTGTTGGTATTGAGCTTGGTTTTGGTATGGGGGACTCGTTAGACCCATTGCGTATATCTTTACCAAATGGATATGAACTGATGCTACGTGGAAGAATTGATCGGGTAGATCGAGCGCAAAAGGATAATGACTTGTATTTAAGAATTATCGACTATAAGTCAAGTGCGCGCGGTTTAAGTTTATTAGAAGTGTATTACGGACTATCCTTGCAGATGCTCGCTTATTTAGATGTTGTATTAACTCAATCTGAAGCTTGGTTAGGACTTAAAGCTTCACCTGCTGGTATATTATATTTTCATGTTCATAATGCAATGATTTCTGATCAGCAGCGGTTAAGTGCCAGTCAACTTAATGACGAATTATTTAAACAATATAAGATGCAAGGAATGCTCATTTCTGATGAACAAATCGTTAAGTTAATGGATACATCGTTAGAATCAGGCACAAGTGATATTATTCCAGCGGGAGTTAAAAAGAATGGCGGATTTTATAGTCGCTCTAAAGTCGCTAGCTCGGAAACATTCAATGCATTACAAGAGCATATACGGCAATTAATGGTCAAGGCGGGTATTAATATGACATCGGGAGTGATTGATTTAAATCCGTTTGAACATAAACAACAAAATGCATGTACGTTTTGCCCATTTGATGCTGTTTGTCAATTTGATCCTATATTGGAACATAATAATTTTCATAAACTGAAGCAAATGGATGAAAATGAAATATTAGAAAACATCCGCAAAGGTGTGAATGATTGATGATCAATTGGACGAAAGAACAAGAAGATGCTATTTATACAGAAGGTAGTGACATACTTGTTGCAGCAGCGGCAGGTTCAGGGAAAACAGCTGTCTTAGTCGAACGAATTATCCAGAAACTTCTTTCGACAAAAGATCCAGTCGATATTGACTCCTTGCTCGTCGTAACATTTACAAATGCAGCTGCCCAAGAAATGCGCAATCGGGTGGGACAAGCTTTAGAACAAGCATTAGCAGCACATCCAACATCACATCATTTAAAAAAGCAATTATCATTACTACAGCGTGCCCCGATATCGACGTTACATTCATTTTGTATGGATGTTGTTAAGGAGCATGCATACTTACTTGATATTGATCCGGCTTTTCGAATTGCGAATGACATGGAAGCTGATTTAATGAAGCAAGATGTCATTGATGATTTATTTGAAGAATGGTATGGGCAAGAAGGAGAAAAGCAAGAACGCTTTTTTGCTGTCGTTGATCGTTTTTCAAATGATCGCAGTGATCAAGAAGTTGAGAATCTTATTTTACAACTTTATACATTTGCAAGACAACATCCTTGGCCACAAGAATGGCTTGATGAACTGTTCCAAGTATATCATGTACCTGAACAATATGATGAATCAACGCTTCATTGGCTAGATGTTTTGAAGGACGATGTAAATATGCAGTTTGATGCCATTGAACAAGAGATGCAAATGGCACTCACTACAGCTCAGGCAAATGACGGTCCATATCATTATTTAGATGCTATTGAATCAGACCTAGCTAACTTAGAGCAGGCTCGCGAACAAAAGTCTTGGGATGAATTGCAATTATTTATGGAAAAAAGTACGTTTAAACGTTTATCAGGGAAACGTGTAGATTGTGATGAGGTAAAAAGAGACCAAGTGAGGAAGTGGCGAGATCGTTACCGAAAACGATGGAATGATATGAAACGATCATTTTTTACTCGAAATTTAAAAAGTCATCTAGAAGATATGAGAGAACTTGCGCCTGTAATTAGAGAGCTAACGGCATTAGTTAAGCAATTTGGAGAGCAATTTGCTCAACTGAAACGAGAAAAGGGACTCGTTGATTTTTCTGATTTAGAACACTTTTGTTTGCAATTATTAGTTGATGAATCATCAACACCTGAACAAATTATTCCTTCACATGTTGCACAGCACTATCAAAAAAAGTTTAGTGAAATATTAATTGATGAATATCAAGATACAAACCTTGTACAAGAAACAATTTTAAAATTATTATCTGATCAATCTGGTTCGGGCAATATGTTTATGGTTGGGGATGTCAAACAAAGCATTTATCGTTTCCGTCATGCTGAGCCATCACTATTTATTCAGAAGTATCATGCGTTTGCCCAAGAAGATCATCCTGCTAAACGAATTGATTTAGCAAGTAATTTTCGAAGTAGAAAGCATGTCTTATTAGCAACAAATTATATTTTTAGACAAATACTTGATGAAAAATTAGGCGACATTAAATATGATGAGGATGCTGAATTAATTTATGCTAATGATACGTATGATTCATTACCATTATCTGAATCAAAACCAGAATTACTATTGATAGATCATGATCCAGAAGAAAGTAATGATGACGTAGAGGGTAGTGAGAATTATAAAGATTTAGAGACAGCACAACTTGAAGCGCGTGCATATGTTAAGAAAATTAATGACTGGGTGGGAAGTGAAAGTTCACCACCATTAAAAATCGTTGATAAGTCGACAAACGTTCAAAGAAACGTTCAATATCGTGATATTGTTATTTTATTGCGTTCGATGACTTGGGCGCCTACGATTGTAGATGAACTAAAAAAGAATGGTATCCCTGTTTATGCAGAATTGTCAACAGGTTATTTCGAAGCTATTGAAGTGAAAGTGATGCTCAGTCTATTAAAAGTAATAGACAATCCGCATCAAGATATACCGCTTGCATCTGTGTTACGATCACCTATTGTTGGTCTTGATGAAGAGGAGCTCACCCGTATTAGGCTCGCAGATCGACACCGATCATATTATGATGCACTAAAATCATTTAAGGATGAAGATTCGTCAACAACCGCGACTAAAGTAGAGATGTTTTTAAATCAATTACAAACATTTCGTTTTGCAGCTCGCCAAGGTGCACTATCTGAATTAATTTGGCATATATATCGTGAAACCGGCTATTATGATTTTGTTGGCGGTATGCCCGGGGGGAGACAACGGCAAGCTAACTTACGTGCCCTTTATGATCGAGCGCGAGGATATGAAACGACATCATTTCGAGGTTTATTCCGTTTCTTACGTTTTATCGAACGTATGGAAGAACGAGGTGATGACCTCGGGGCAGCAAGAGCTTTAAGTGAGCAAGAAGATGTCGTTAGAATAATGACTATTCACAGTAGTAAAGGTTTAGAATTTCCGGTCGTTATTGTCGGTGGACTTGCTAGACGATTTAATTTACAAGATTTAAATCAAAAGTATATGTTGCATAAGGATTTAGGATTTGCAAGTAAGTATATAGATCCTATTCAAAGAATTACTTACCCGACACTATTTTATCATGCCATTAGAAAAGAGAAGTTACGTGAACAACTTGCTGAAGAAATGCGTGTTTTATACGTTGCTCTCACACGGGCAAAAGAAAAGCTAGTGATGATTGGAAGTGTCAGAGAATTTGAGAAAGAGGCTAATAAATGGGTTGAACTTCTTGATCATCCTGAATGGATTTATCCAACATCTGTGAGAGCCGAGGCAAGGTCATATTTAGAGTGGGTAGGACCTGCCCTTATTCGTCACGAGGCAAATGAAGCTCTTCGTCAAGGTGAAGATATTTCAGCATCAGTTGGAGAGGACATACGTTATGATTCATCTGAGTGGGACGTGTCAATTATTCATGCACAACAATTAATGCATATTGACGGAGATATCCAAGACGAACGAGACAAAGAACTTCAAGATCACATTTTTCATTGGCAGCCATTTGAATTGGAAGAGACCTCACTCGAGCACCAAGTTGATGAGCGACTATCTTTTCGTTATCCATATATAGAAGCCACTCATTCTCGAGCTAAACAAACAGTAACCGAAATTAAACGCCAAAGAGAAATAAAAGATGAATATAGTTCAGATCAAATGATTCAGCCATTTCGTAGTCGGATTGTTAAACGGCCCCAGTTTATGCAAAAGGAACAAACGATAACAGCAGCTGAAGTTGGTACGGCTATGCATACTGTCATGCAACATTTACCAATGACTGAACGATTATCAATAGCTGATATTAAAGAACACTTAGAAAGTTTTGTTGATCGAGAGATTTTAACAAGGGAAGAAAGAGATATTATAGATATTCATGCGGTCGAACGTTTTTATGATACGACAATCGCTCAATATATGATGAATCAGTCAACTATTTATCGTGAAGTTCCATTTAGTCTATCCCTACCCGCAAGCGAAGTATATACGTCCTGGTCTGGTAAACGAGATGAACCTGTTCTTATTCAAGGGGTAATTGACTGTTTAATTCCTCACGAGGATGGTTGGATGATTTTAGATTATAAAACAGATGCAATAGATGAAGAAGTTACGCTAGAAGTTAAGGATAAACTTATTCAAAGATATAATGTTCAAATGAATTTATACAAGACAGCTATTGAATCGATTTGGAATGAACCGGTGAAAGATATTTATTTATACTTTTTTGCAAAATCATTAATCATTCAAGTGCCTTTCACACATTTGTATCAACATTGAATGTTATGATTTCCAATCACAGTCATGTAAAAAGGGGCTTGGATAAAACAAGGTAAAAACTAAAGGAAGTCTAATTTTCGGTTCTTTGTCAGATGAAAATTTAGACTTCCTTTTTAATTTTCTTAGATAGTGCTAATCATTCGTTGACCTCAACTACAGGCGGCTGCTTTCCGTGGGCCCGTGAAATTGAACTACATTCTTCATACTCAGCTTCTGTAGCGTCCGTTTGGGGCGCTACAATGATCTTCAGACTAGTGAGCGCCTCAAAATGGGTTGCATCAATTGCGACAGTATCATCAATGATATATTTGGCTCGTTATATCCCAGCCTCTTTTTTGCTTGTCTTCTTGCTTATCCACTCTTTATACCATATAAAATACATATAAAACCAATAACAATCCAAATAAATTTGATTAACGATACTTTTTCTGCAATGCCGTATAACCCAATCGTTGTAATGAATTTCATAATAGGTTTTTACCGCCATTTCAATACAACTTGTAGTTGCGTTGAGTCTTTCTTAACTACATACTGTATTGAAAGGGCTGTTTATTGTAATTATGAAATTCATTCGTTGTTGTAATAATTAAAATAAAGGGTCCGATGACTGCTAGAGATATATTAACAATTAAAGATTTTTCAATATCATTTAACCGCATCATTAAAAAGGCAGCAAAGATCTCAAGGCTGCCTGAAAACAACCTGAATAAAGCCATGACGACAACCGTTCGTTCTATAATCGAAAACATTTTCTTCCTCCAACATGTATTACTCTATGTATATGCATGACTAGTCCAATTAAGGACTAATAGATTAAGAAAGATTAAGAAACATATTTGCTAGTGAATAAAACGATCTGAATCACACAAGATATTGTGTAATCAACGAGGAAGAGGTGAAGGTATGAGCGACGAAAGAAAAAAACATACAAAGTCTGATACTGATGAACAGCAGAAAGTGTTAAAGGCAAAGCAAAAAAAGGAAAAAAGCGTTAAATCCAAGGAACTTCGTTATAAACGAGCGGATGAAATATATAAATAGTCATAGGATTTCTTTCAGAGACTTTACTTACAGTCTCTTATTTTTTTGAAATTAGTGAAAGAAATTTTTGATAGTGCACTGTCAGAGTATTCGTTTAATGATAACATAGGTAGTAAGTGATTTAATTATTTGAATGGTAAAGATCACATCAAGCATTAATTGTGGAAAATAGGGTATTAGGATTTACAAACTAGGGTGAAATGAGAAGAAAGAGGTGAACCCGTTATGAATCGGAGTAAATTAAAAAGAGAAGGCCAGAAATGGCTCGAAAAAAACATTATAACCGAAGATCAATTAGAAGAAATGTTGTCATTGTATCCAAAACAAGATCCACGGTTTATCTTAATGATATTCGCGGTACTTTTAATGAGCCTTGGTTTTTTAACATTTATTTTTTCAGATTGGGCTCAAGTACCACATATTTCACGCACACTGTTAATGGTTGTGTTTATGGTTGTGCTCTATACAATAGGAGACCGAATGTATCGACAGGACATGGAAACATTAGGTATTAGTTTAATTGTTCTAGGTTACATCATGTTTGGGGTAGGCATGCTTCTAACAGTAACTATTTATTCAATAAGTTTGTTTAGTGCCTGGCCATTTGTCATTTGGAGTTTAATCGGATTATTGTTGTATATCAGTTATGAACATCGTTGGTTATTCGTCATTGGAATAACTGTGACAACGATCGGTCAAATATACAGTGGTATTCAATTTTCATCATTTAATATCATTATATTTCTTATTTTATTATTAGGATATGCACATTTTACGTATCATCAAGCATATCGATTGTTCGGTTATATGTTTGCTATCAGTTTTTCTCTGCAAGTGATAACTTTAACGATTGTTCAAGACCAACAATATTATTGGTTAATTGTTTATTTCTTATTGCTATATATTACAGGAGAGATCATACTAAAGCCTTTATTGGCTAGGTCACTCAAACATATAAGCTTACTTAGTATATTTGTTTTCGGAATGTATCAGACGTTCTTACTCCAAGAGAGTTTTTTGTTTCAGCAAACGATCGAATATCATGTAGTTTTTTTCATCGTATGGGTTTTACTTATGGGGTTAGTTGTCACTTTAAAAATTAAACGTCGCCATCACTTCGAGTTGATTGATTTAGTGTTATTTATACCCGTTTTTTATTTACCGTGGGCAAGTGTTTTTAGTTTAACAATTTTATTCATCTTTTCTCTCGCTTGGTTGTTAGTCGGCTATATAAAAGATTTTGATAATAAAATATTGTTAGGAACGACTGCTTTTTTATTAAGTACTTTGACGGCTTATATTCAATTTGCTTGGGATGCAATTAATAAGTCATTGTTTTTCATCATTGGAGGATTATTGTTATTTATCATAAGCTTACTAATTGATCGGCAACGTCG
>Ga0079226_10004205_pt1 | contig 10988 bp, 6 predicted proteins | sample Poulit2014_FD_76345 | JGI IMG/M metagenome (GOLD analysis project Ga0079226, IMG submission 76345) | Agricultural soil microbial communities from Georgia to study Nitrogen management - Poultry litter 2014 | ecosystem: Environmental > Terrestrial > Soil > Agricultural land | place: USA: Georgia...
AAACTTATGAAAATGAAAAGAGTATTTTCATCACTTATGGCTCTAGGCCTTGCAGCAACACTAGTTGCATGTGGTGGAGATAATGCGGATGACGCAAAAGAAAAAACTGACGATAAAGCAGCTGAAGAAACAACTGAAAACGAAGAAACTCCAGCTGAAGGCGAGGAAGAAGCACCTGCAGAAGGTGAAGATGCAGCTGAAGGCGAAGAAAATGCAGACGAAGCTGCTGAGCTTGAATCATTTGATAAACAAACTTCAGATGACACCCTAGTAATCGGTGCTATTCAAGAGTTTAATGGAGACTTCCTAGAAGGTTGGACAAACAACTCTATGGACGTTAAGGCAAGAAGATTCTTAGGTATCGAAGGTAACAATGGTTATGGTACAGTAGTTCAAGATGAAGGTGGTCAGTGGATTAACAACATGACCGTTCTTAAAGAAGAACCAGAAACAGTTAAAAACGCAGACGGCTCTGAAACAACAACTTATAAGATTAAAGAAGATCTTAAGTGGTCAGATGGCACACCAATAAACGCTGATGACTACCTATTTGGATCCCTTCTTCACACCTATCCTTCCTACCAATTAGTAACAGGATCAACATCTATCGGTGATGACCCACTACTTGGATATGAAGCATACAAAAATGGGGATAAGGATACCTTTGATGGTCTTAAAAAGATTGATGACTATACATTTAGTGTAACAGTAGACGCATCATTCCTACCATACTATGAAGAGGCAGCTCTTAGAGGCTATGGTCCATATCCAATCCACGCTGTAAGTGATAACCTAGCCGTAGCACCAGAAGGTAACAAGATTGTAGCAAAAGACGGCTATGAACCAACAGAAGAAGAAAAAGCTAAATACATCGAAAACATCGATACTCAAATTGCTAAAAACAAAGAAGACTTTGAAGAAAATAACCCAGCACCAGCTGACGATGCAAATGACGATGAAAAGGCTGCTTATGAAGAAGCTAAAAAAGCTCATGATGAAGATATAGCTGAGCTTGAAGCTAGAAAAGAAGGCGACATCGACCCAACAAGCATGCTTATAGAAGATGCTATGCAAAGAGAATACAACGAATACAGGATCAACCCAACTGTAACTGCAGGACCATATAAGTTTGACTCATTTGGAAACAACATGATCAAAATGAGCATCAATGAAAACTACGCTGGTAACTTCAAAGGCGAAAAACCAACTATCCCACACGTAATCTTACAATATGTAAATAGTAATATCGCAATCGACCTACTAGAAAACGGCGACATCGATATTTGGGAAGCAGAGGCAGAAGGTCCATTAATAGACCAAATGAGAACTGCAGCTGACGAAGGTAAAATCGGTGGCTACAACACATTTGAAAGAAATGGTTATGGTAACGTAACATTCTTAACAGACAGAGGAGCTACAAAATATAAAGAAGTTAGACAAGCCATCGCTCACCTAATGGATAGAAACAACTTCGTTCAATCATTCGCAGGTGGCTACGGTGTAGTTACAAATGGTATGTACGGTACCAGCCAATGGATGTATAAAGAAAGAGGAGCAGATCTTGAAGCTAATCCAGAATTCAAGAAATACCAATTAAACCTTGATGAAGCAAACAAACTTCTTGACGAAACTCCATTCACTTTTGAAGCTGACGGAACAACTCCATGGGATAAGGCAAAAGCTGATGAAGAATTTGCTAACAACCCAGATGGATTTGACTACTATAGATACGATAAAGATGGTAATAAACTACAAGTTAACCAATACGGTTCTGATGAATCTCCAATTACAACACTTATCTCTAACCAAGTACCAGTAAACGCTAAGCAAGTAGGTATGGAGTATAATGTAACAGCAGGGTCTTTTGCTACCCTTCTTGACTACTACTACCACCCAAAAGACGATGCTGAATACACAGTATTTAACATGGGTACAGGATTTGGTACGCCATTTGACCCTTGGTACCAATACAACTCTAAGGGATCTGACAACACAACCAAGACAAATGATCCAAAAGCTGATGAAATTACAGTTAAACTTCGTCAAACAGACCCAGATGATAAGGAAGGTTACCTAGATACTTGGGAAGAATTCCAAATGTGGTACAACGACTACCTACCAGAAATCCCTTTATACTCTAACCAATATCACACAGGTTACACAGCAAGAGTTAAAGGATTTGATATCAATACACCAGTTTGGGAATCTGAATACCAAATCAATGCTATGAGCATCGAAAAATAAAAAAGATTTTAAAAGACAGGGCCAAGAAGCCTTGTCTTTTTTTATGCAAAAAAATTAATAATAAAATGTTTTCATAAAGTTTTTATTTATCAAAAATTTTAAAAGTTTTTAGAAATCTACTAGATTTTATCCTAATCTTACATGGCTTAACTAAGCTAATCACCCTGTGTAAAACTTAAGTGAAAAAATAGCAAAAAATGGAAAAATAATTAATGAAAACGATAAATATTCAACTATCTATAACAAGGGATGTAAAAGATTGATAATAATCGCTCAATAAGTTAAAATCAAGATATAAAGTAACTTATTTTAGGGAGGATACTATGAAAATTAAGAAAGTATTTTCATAACTTATGGCTTTAGGCCTTATGACAACGATTGCAGCGTGTTGCGGGGCAGACAAAACTACCGACACCAAAGACAATCAAGGTCAAGATAATCAAGTAGAAGGCGAAGCTAACCAAGAAGTAGAAAATGAAGAGGGAGAAGTCGCAGAAGGTGGACAATCTGTAGAAGATTTTGAAAACCAAGCAACTGACGATACCCTGGTTGTAGGTGTTGAAGATATAAATGGGGACTTTATCGGTGGTTGGACCAATAACAAAACTGACGTAAAGGCTCGTAGGTACATGGGAATAGAGGGTAACAATGGTTATTCTACTATAGTCCAAGACGAGGGTGGCCAGTGGGTAAATAACATGACTGTCCTTGAAAAAGAACCAGAGACAGTAAAAAATGAGGATGGGTCAGAAACCACTACCTTTACCATCAAAAAGGACCTTAAGTTCTCAGACGGCAGCCCAATTACAGCTAAAAACTATCTATTTGGTCAACTCTTATCATCCCACCACTCCTACCAAGTGGTAACAGGGTCAACCAATATCGGGGCAGATACACTTAAGGGATATGAAGACTATTACAATGGGGATAAGGATTTCATAGAAGGGCTTGAACTAGTAGGTGACTACACTTTTAAGGCAACAGTATCATCTGATTTCCTACCATACTATGAAGCAGACTCACTTAGAGGATATGGCCCATTCCCATTCCATGCTATTACAGACAACCTAACAGTATCTGAAGATGGTAAAAAACTTGAACCTACTGAAGGATATCAAGTAACAGAAGAAGACAAGGAAAGATATTTCAAAAATCTTGACACATCTATCCAAAAAGCAAAAGAAGACTTCGAAGACAACTGGTCATTTATTGAAACTGCTGAAGATGTTACAGAATCTGAAAAAGAAGAATACGAGACAGCTAAAGCCGAACATGAAGAAAAAATAAAAGAACTAGAAGCTAAAAAAGATGGCGAAGTAGATCCTACAGAACTACTTATAGAAGATGCCATGCTAAGAGAAGCTAACGAATATAGGGTAAAACCAACAGTTGTTGATGGACCTTATAAGTTTAATTCCTTTGCAAATAACATGGTAAAACTCAGCCTAAATGAACATTACGCAGGAAACTTCAAGGGCGAAAAAGCAACCATACCTAATATAATACTTCAAACAGTAAATAAAAATATAGCTGTAGACCTATTAGAAAATGGAAATATAGACCTTTGGGAAGCAGAAGTCGATGGGTCTAAAATCGACCAAATGAGAGCGGCTGCAGAAGAAGGAAAAATCGGTGGTTACAACACCTTTGAAAGAAACGGCTACGGCAACGTAACCTTCCTAACAGATAGGGGAGCTACAAAATATAAAGAAGTAAGACAAGCTATAGCCCACCTAATGGATAGAAACAGTTTCGTCCAATCTTATGCAGGTGGCTACGGTGTAGTTACAAACGGTATGTACGGTACCAGCCAATGGATGTATAATGAAAGAGGAGCTGACCTTGAGACAAATCCAGAATTTAAGAAATACCAACTAAACCTAGAAGCAGCAAACAGCTTACTAGACAATACACCTTTCAAATATGAAGCAGACGGCACAACACCATGGGATAAGGCGAAAGCTGATGAAGAATTTGCTAAAAATGCTGATGGTTTTGACTACTACAGATATGACGAAAACGGCAAGAAACTCCAAGTAAACCAATATGGTTCTGACGAATCACCAATTACAACCCTAATTTCAAACCAAGTGCCAGTAAATGCTAAGCAAGTTGGTATGGAATATAACGTAACAAGTGGTTCTTTCGCAACCTTACTTGAATACTACAACTTCCCTAAAGAAGACGCAGAATATACAGCCTTCAACATGGGTACAGCCTTCAACATGGGTACAGACTTCGGTACACCATTTGATCCTTATTACCAATACCACAGCAAGGGCTTTGACAATAGAACAAAGACCAACGACCCGGTTGCAGACGAGCTAACTGTAAAACTTCGTCAAACAACGCCTGGCGATAAGGAAGCTTACCTAGATACATGGGAAGAATTTCAAAAATGGTACAACGATTACCTCCCAGAAATCCCACTCTATGCTAACCAAAACCACTCTGGTTACTCAAAGAGAGTAAAGGGCTTTGATATCAACACCCACTTTGGGAATCAGAATACCAAATAAATGCTATGACAATAGAAAATTAGCCCAGTCAAAGAAGATTAAAGAAAGTCCCCGCTTAAATGCGGGCTTTTCTTTAAAAAAATTCACCTTTTACACTCTGTGAAAATAATAGTGAATTTCTTATCAATATTTACACAAATTAATAAATATACTAAAAATGTATGAGATAAGCCTTATCATTTGGGACAATTTAGCATTTTTATAAGTTCTAAGGTTGACAAAAAAGCCTAAATATTATAGTATTGTAGGTATAAATATATGGTTTTGACTTGCTAAAATTAATTGAAATAATTAAAACATACATATGGCAGGTATTAACCAGAAGAGGAAGGATATATATGTTACGTTATATAGTTAAAAGAATTTTAAACTTAATACCAGTAGCTCTTATAATATCTATCATGCTTTTTGCCTTCTCTAAGGCCATGCCAGGAGACCCAATCCAGGCGATGATCCCTACAACTGGTAGGATGACCAAGGCCCAAAAAGAAGAGATGTATAAGAACTTATCAGCAAGGTACGGCTACGATAAGCCCCTACCAGAGCAATATGTAAGATGGTTAGGAAGAACCCTTAAGGGAGACTTTGGTGAATCAACTAGAGTTAGAAGACCTGTTAAGGAATACCTGTCAGAACCACTTAAAAATACAATATACCTAAATATAGGTTCTACAATAATTTCATTTGTACTTTCGGTGCTTATTGGAATTAGGTCGGCGACCCGAAAGGGAGGAATCTACGACAAGACGGCCCAGACCCTAACACTAGTGGGTCTATCAATACCGACCTTCTTTATAGGACTTATAATGATATTTTTCTTTGCCTTTAGGCTAAATTGGTTCCCAGCTAATGGTATGCCAAGAGTAAATGCCTTTAGTGAATGGATAAAATATCTAACCTTACCAACCTTGACACTAACAGTAGGATCTCTTGCATCCTTATCTAGGTATGTAAGAAACTCCATGCTAGATGCCCTAGACCAAGACTACATCAGAACAGCTAGGTCCAAGGGTCTAAAAGAAAAAACAGTAGTATATTCTCACGCCTTTAGAAATGCTCTAATTCCAGTAGTTACAGCACTTACATGGGCGGTACTTGGAATGTTCTCAGGTTCTGCTATAACAGAGAGGATTTTCTCTTATAGGGGAATTGGTAACGAGCTTATTTCTGCGGTAATGGCGCAAGACTACAACGTAATCCTTGCCCTATCTATGTTTTATGCCGTTTTAACCCTTTTAGGTAACCTCCTAATGGATATAACCTATGCCCTAGTAGATCCAAGAGTTAAATTGGAGGCTTAATATGAATAGAAAAGTTAAAAAACCATTTAAATCTTATTTTGGCTTCCTAAAAACTTACCTTTTAAGAGGATTTACCTTTGCAAATGGTATGGAAGACGATGTAAATCCAACACCAGGACCAGAAACAGAGGGTCCAGCCGGAGATTTAAACCAAAACCTTGAGGGCGGCCCACAAGAAGGTCCGGAAAATGACAGGCTAAAAGAAGAAGCCATCATGAGCCCGGGAAAGGTAGCCCTTAGAAACTACTTTAGAAACCCACTTGGAGTTATTGGTCTTGCTATGTTTATAGCTATTGTTCTTGTAATCTTTTTAGGTTCAAGAATGTTACCATTTAACCAATACTACTCACAAGGTAACCTTACAAATGTATCTCCAGGTGCTGGATATATGAACTATCCAAGCGAAATGGAAAAAGAAGGCGTTGAAAAGATTTCTATAGGTAATACTTTCGCAGTAGGCCTTACAAAAGAAAATAACATCTATGTTTGGGGCTCAAACAACGAAGATGATGTTTTAACAATCCCAAAAGATGTTAAGGAAAAAATCGAAGGCAAAAAAATCAAAGACGTAGCTGCGGGTGATAGACACATCATCATAGCTACAGAAGATAACGAGATTTATGGTTGGGGTAATAAGACCTTTGATCAAACTAAGGTTCCACCAATGCAAGAATCCCAAATCAAAGAAGAGGGTATTGCAAAACTTGGTGGTGGTACCCAATATTCTGTTGTCCTAACAGAAAAGAACAACCTAGTTATCTGGGGTTCAACTCTAGCCTCAAGGCTTGATATGATTCCATCTACTATCCAAGGAGAAGTAGTAGACTTTGATACAAATACAATAAACGTAATTGTGACCAAAAAAGATGGGTCTGTTGACCTACTTGGTGTAAGAGGTGCTGAAAATGATACAGCTATGCCTGCTGAGCTTAGAGAAGGCAAGGTAAAGGCTAAAAAAGCAGTACTTACAGCAAACTCAGCAGCAGCCCTTACAGAAGATGGAAAACTTTATGTTTGGGGTCCATCTAGAGATAAATTAGCTGGTGACTTTATACCAGAATTTGACGGCAAACTAACTGATATAGAAGCAAGTGATTCAATAATAACTGCCCTTGACGAAAACGGCAAAGTTTATCAATGGGGTACAGAAAATTATGGAGAACTTGATACTCCTGATGGAGAATTTGAAAAATTATATTCAAATTATTTCAATATTTACGCAGTAGACAAAGAAGGAAAAATAGATACTTGGGGACTTAATGGATTTAGGTTTGGTTCAGATGACCAAGGTCGTGATATCTTTACAAGGCTTATCCACGGCGGCAAGATGACTATGATAATCTCCCTTATCTCATCAATTATCCAAATTGGACTTGGTGTTTTAATAGGTATGATTTCAGGTTTTGTTGGCGGAAAAGTTGATAACGTCCTTATGAGAATATCAGAGATTGTTGCATCTTTCCCATTCTATCCAATGCTTATTTCCCTATCTGCCCTACTCCCACCAGGAGCAAGCCAAGAGCAAAGAATAACCATGGTTATGATTCTCCTAGGTGTACTAGGTTGGACAGGACTTGCCCGTCTTGTACGTGGACAAATCCTTGCAGAACGTGAGAGGGACTATATTACAGCAGCCAAGGCGCTTGGTGTAAAAGACTGGTCAATCATGGTTAGACACATCCTGCCAAACGTCTTATCTATAGTAATAGTAAATGCGACAATTGGTTATGCAGGAAACCTTCTTACAGAAAGTGGTCTATCATTCTTAGGTTTTGGTGTACAAGAACCTACACCATCTTGGGGTAATATGCTTACAGCAGCCCAAAGTTCGGATGTACTAAATACCTACTGGTGGAGATGCGTATTCCCAGCCCTTGCAGTATTCTTGACATCATTCTCAGTAAACCTCATCGGTGATGCCCTAAGAGATGCCATAGACCCAAGAGCAAACGAGAGATAGGTGAAAATATGAGCTTACTTGAAATAAACAATCTTCATACCTACTTTTCTACAAGGCGTGGTCTAATCAAGGCCGTAAACGACGTTAGCCTCTCTGTTGATGAGGGTAAAACCCTAGGCCTTGTAGGTGAGTCCGGATCTGGTAAGAGTCAGACAGCTATGAGTATCCTCCAGCTGTTTGAAAGTAACCAAAAGATCTATGGTGGGGAGATAATTTTTGACGGAGAGAAAATCTCTGACTATAAAACAAGCCAAATGGAACACATAAGGGGAAATAAGATTTCTATGATCTTCCAGGAGCCAATGAGCTCTTTAAACCCAGTATTTACTGTAGAAAAACAACTCTCAGAAGTACTTATGCTCCATAAGGGAATGAATAAAAAAGAAGCAGCTGAAAGAGTTGAGGAGCTTTTAGCAGCTGTTAAAATACCAAACCCACATGTAGTAACCAAGCAATACCCATTTGAATTATCAGGTGGCATGAACCAAAGGGTAATGATAGCCATGGCCCTTGCTTGTGAGCCAAAGCTTCTAATAGCTGACGAGCCAACTACAGCCCTAGACGTAACTATCCAGGCCCAAATCCTAAGGCTGATGAATGACCTTAAGCACAAGGCTGGTACATCAATCCTCTTTATCACCCACGACCTTGGTGTTATAAACCAAATGGCTGATGAAGTAGCTGTAATGTACTGTGGTCAGATAGTTGAGCAATCACCAGTAGAATTTATCTTCAAACGTGATATAACAGACTACAACCACCCATACACTGTAGCCCTTCTAAACTCTATCCCATCTATCACATCAGATAGAAACGAGAGACTAGATATTATACCAGGGTCTGTACCTCACCCACTAAACCTACCAGACGGTTGTAAGTTTGCGGCAAGGTGCAAATTTGCTACAGAAAGATGTATCAAAGAAATGCCAGAATTAAAGGCAGTAAATGACAACCAATTAATTAGGTGCCATTATCCAAATAGAAAGGAAAGAGAAGAAGATGGAAAATAAAAACAAAAAGGTCTTATTTAAGATAAGAAACCTTAAAAAATATTTCCCTCTTAAGAAAAAGAGCTTCTTTGACAAGGGACCTGGCGAATATGTTCACGCCAATGAATCCATATCAATAGATATCTATGAGGGTGAAACACTTGGTCTGGTTGGAGAATCTGGTTGTGGTAAGTCCACCTTTGGTAGGACCCTCCTACAAATATATGAACAAACAGAGGGAACAACCCTATACTATGGCAAGACCTTAGACGACTATGCTCCAGAATACATGGGCAAGATGATTTCAAAAATCCCATCAAAATTCCCTAACTACCAAAAGGAACTTGATGAATTAAATAAAATCTACGAAGATTTAGAAAAATCTGAAACCGACGAAGACAGGGCAATGAACAACGAAAAAGCCATGTTCAAACGTCGTGAGATAGAAGAAGAATACCTAAATATGATTAGGATAGCAGGGGGACTCTTAGCCGCTGATGACCTAAATAAGGTAGCCAAACTTTTAAACAATGAGTACCAAGTCCTAAGAGAAAGGGCCAAGGTCTACACAGAATTAGAAGAGTTTGAACAAAAAGTTCAAATGAGGGTAAGAAGCTGGGATGACTATTACAAGAGCCTAGATGAGGACCCAAAATACAATGAATTAAAAGAAAAAGTTGATTCCATAACTATAAAAGTTAATGAAAAAAGAGATGAAATCGAAGCCTACAGAGATAGCCTTAGAGACAAGGAAGGCTTTGCTGAACTAGAAAGTCAATTAGATACAGGTATCGACCTTTCAGAGTTAAACAAGGAAGAAATGAGAGAGTTACGTAAGGACCTACAAATGATCTTCCAAGACCCTTATGGATCTCTAGATACCAAGATGACAGTAGGAAATATCATAGGTGAAGGTGTTCTAGGCCACGATTTATTCAATTCTAGAAATGAAAAAGGCTACAACGAATACATCCAAGAAACAATGGAAAAATGTGGTCTTGCTCCATATTTCCTACACAGGTATCCTCACCAATTCTCCGGAGGTCAAAGACAAAGAATAGGTATAGCAAGAGCTCTTGCCCTAAAACCAAGCTTTATAGTTTGTGATGAGGCAGTATCAGCCCTTGACGTATCTATCCAGTCACAAATCATAAACCTACTCCAAGACCTAAAAGAAGAAAACAACCTAACCTATTTATTTATCACCCACGACCTTTCAGTAGTAAAATATATATCTGACAGGATAGGGGTAATGTATCTGGGAGTAATGGTAGAGCTTGCGGACTCAGAAAAGATATTCGAAAACCCACTCCACCCATACACAAAATCTTTATTACAAGCCATCCCTAGAACTGACGTAAACCAAGGTCAGGAGCTTGCAGTTATAGAAGGGGACATCCCATCAGCTGTTAAGCCGCCAAAGGGATGTAGGTTCCACACCAGGTGCGAGTACGCTATGGACATCTGTGCCCACTTTGAGCCAGAGCTTAAAGATAATGGAGACGGCCACTTCATAGCCTGCCACCTAATGGACGTATCTGAAGAAGAAAAACAAAGAGCCTACGAGAAAAATATGGCCAAGAGAGCCAAAGAAGAAGAAGAATTAGAAGAAATAAGTGCTATATGAAAAGACCAATAGACAGGTTTAAGGGAAAGACTCGCGAGGAAATCGAAGAAAAAGAATCCCTCCTAGACGAAGATAACCTAGAAAGAGGGGACAGACTAGCAATGTTTCTAGCAGCCATGAGGGTATTCATGCCCTTTGTCCTCCTTCTCCTTGCCCCAATATTTTTAATAGCATTCCTTATGTAAATGTGAAAACCAGGATTTTTATAAATTCTGGTTTTTTTAATCCAGAAAAACATTAATAGTTTTTTATTTGAGATTAATTGTATCTTATATAGGTTTTTGGTCATTTACATACCCCCTCCGTTCAAAGGGGAGGCCCAAGGGACCTTCCGCAGGGTCCCTCACC
>Ga0079226_10004206_pt1 | contig 10987 bp, 11 predicted proteins | sample Poulit2014_FD_76345 | JGI IMG/M metagenome (GOLD analysis project Ga0079226, IMG submission 76345) | Agricultural soil microbial communities from Georgia to study Nitrogen management - Poultry litter 2014 | ecosystem: Environmental > Terrestrial > Soil > Agricultural land | place: USA: Georgia...
CACGTTCGGCCTGACGAACCCGCGCAAGCATGCTTGCGCCGCCGCGTTTCCGCCGTACAGCCGATCTTGCCGGCAATCGCGCCGATGGCGGCCCACTGCGAACTGTAGTCACGTTGGTGTTCAAATACCAGACGCACAGCACGCTGACGAACTTCCGGGGGGTAAGGTTTGGTAGGTTTCATAGCTCCATTTTCTCAAGAGTTGGAGCCTCCAGCATTCCCGGGATGATTCAGATAGATTCCTGTGTCAGCATCAAGAAGCCGGCCGCGACCACTCAATCGCGGCCGGCCAGTCAGTTCATGTGCTTACCCACACATGACATTGCCCTGCTCAATCGGCAGGCACCCACGCGTCTGCCAGTTCGTCATATTTGCCGCTGGCCTGGAGCAAGTGCATCCACTGGTCCACGTATTGCTTGAAGCGCATGTCGCCTTGAGGTAGCAGATAGGCCATTTCGGCATACTTGAGCGGATCGTCCGGGTTGACGGCGCACAGCTCATCATATTCCCGGCTCTGCACGAGGGCCTCCGCCGCTTCGGTGACGAACACATCGGCCCGGCCTTCGGCGACTTCATCGAAGATGGTGATATTGTCCTCGTGCATGGTCAGATCGGCGTCCGCCAGCTTCGTCGTGGCAAAGGTTTCATTGCTGCCGCCGGGGTTGTAGATGACACGCACATCCGGCTGGTTGATGGCCTCGATGCTCTGGTACTTGTCGACATTCTCACAGCGTGTGAGCGGCGTCTTGCCATTGACCATGTAGGGCACGCTGAAAAATGCCTGTTGCTGGCGCTCGAGCGTGACCGAAATGCCGCCCACGGCAATATCGCACTTGCCGGAGGTGAAGTCCGCCATCAGATCCGACCAGCTGGTCTTGACCATCGTCGTGTCCGCATCAAGGCTGTCCGCCAGCAGCTCCACCAGGTCGATGTCCAGCCCTTCGAATTCGCCTGCATCATTGACGAAGCTGAAGGGCTTGTAATCGCCCGGGCTGCAGACACGCAATTCCTGGCTTTCCATGACATGATCCAGTGTATCGACATGGTCCGCTGCGACTGCGAATGCGGGGAGCAGGACAACTGCCAGCGCCGACATGCCGGCCGAATAAAGCGATTTCTTCATAATGATCTGCAAGCCTCTGTAATATTGAAATAAAATACCGAGAACAAACCCACGCAAGCTTGTTGCCGGCGTATTGCATGTTCCGGGCCGACTTCATCATATACAGGGATTCTCCCATTCTGTACATGGCTGTTCTCTCTGGCACAGATATTGCCTTGCGATGATTGCAGCCGGTTGCTGGAATACCTGACCTGCCGGTGGCCGGCTGAGAAGATGATGATCTCTCCGCTTCTGGCAGGTGTTGGGTTCTTGACGCATCCAGAGGCGAGGACTATATTCGACTGTAATCTGAGGCACACCCCCATTATAAAAAACATGATTATTCAGGCCTATACAAACTGTTGAGGAGATTGGTATGTTTTCAGGAGTCAAACGAGCGCTGACCGTGGTGGCTGTTGCCGCGGCCTGCGCGGGTACCACCGTATCCGCCCAGTCGGACGATTCGCCCATCCGCATCGGCGCCATTTACATCACGTCCGGCGTGGCTGCTTCCTACGGCGAGTTCGCCCGTCAGGGCCTGCAGCTTGCCGTGGATGAAATCAACGATGACGGAGGCGTGCTGGGCCGTCCGCTGGAATTCACGCTGGAGGACAGTGAAGGCAAGGCTGATGTCGGCATTCAGACGGCGCGCAAACTGGTTTACCAGAAGGACGTGGATCTGCTGATGGGGCTGGACAGCTCCGGTGTGGCGAGTGCGGTCATTCCTACGGTGCCGCAACTGCAGACGCCATTCATCATCACCCACGCCGGCACACCGGATGTCACCGGCAAGCTGTGCAACCGCTATACCTTCCGGGTCAGTGACAATGTCGCCCAGCACCAGGCTGCGGCTGCTCGAATTGCAGTGAAAACCGGCGCCCAACGCTGGACCACGGTGGGTCAGGACTATGCCTTCGGCCACCAGTCCTGGGAATATTTCGAAAAGGCGCTGTCGGATATCGACGAAGATGCCGAATTCATGGATGAAACCGCCTTTCCGCCATTCGGCAACGAGGACTTCACACCCTACATCAACCGCGTCATGGAGGCCGAGCCGGACGGTGTTCTGGTTTCGCTGTGGGGTGGTGACCTGATCAACTTCATACGCCAGGCCGATCAGCTTGACTTCTTCGATCAGGATTTTCACGTGCTGCTGACTCTGGGCGGTGCCACCGAGGTGCTGACGGCACTGGGCGAAAACATGCCCGAAGGCGTGTGGGTGGGCACCCGTTACTGGTTTGACGCCCACGACAATGACATGAACAACAGATTCGTGAAATCGTATGTGGAGAGCTACGGCCATCCACCGAGCTACAACGCCGAAGGCGCCTATGCCGCAGCCTATGCCTACAAGGCCGCCATCGAGGAAGCCGGCAGCACGGATGCGGACGCCGTCATTGACGCATTAACGGGCATGACCTTCATGGCGCCGACCGGCGATCTGACCTTGCGGGCGGGCGATCATCAGGCGGTGATCGGCCCGACCTGGGGCAAGACGGCCGAGTTCAACGAGGATCTGGGAGTGCGCATGCTGGAGCCGCTGACGACCTTCGCCGGCGAGAACGTGACGCCACCCGTTACCGAGACCGGCTGCGACCTTTAGAAACAGCAACCTGCGACAACCCATCCACGCGGGCGCGCCATGAGCTGCAAGCCATGGCGCGTCCATTTTGGTGAAACCATCCACATGCCCTGCGCAGATACCATCGGTTGATCATGCACAGTTTGATTGCTGCACTGCTGAACAGCCTGGACATCGGCATGCTGTTGTTCGTCATCGCCATCGGGCTGAACATCATTTTCGGCATTCTCGATGTCATCAATTTTTCGCATGGCGCCCTGTACATGCTGGGGGCCTATCTGACCTACTCGCTGGTGGCCCTGGCCGGCCTGTCCTTCTGGCCCACTCTCATCATTGCGCCATTGATTGTTGCCGTGATCGCGGTGGTGGTCGAACGCCTGATCCTGCGTCATGTCTACGACCGCGAGATCACCGACAGTTTGTTGCTGACCTTTGCCTTGCTGCTGATCATCGATGATGCCGTGCGCATGATCTGGGGTGCCGGCATTCACGTCATCGAACCGCCGACAGGGCTGGGCGCAACCTTCAATCTGCTCGGCGTGTCATATCCGGCATACAATCTGTTCGTCATCGCCATCGGCATCTCCATGGTCATCGGCCTGTGGTTTTTCTTCACACGCACGCGCTGGGGGCACATCGTCCAGGCCGCATCGGTCGATCGGCAGATGGCAGATATCATCGGCATCAACGTGCCACTGACCATCACCGCGATCTTCGCCTTCGGCACGTGGCTGGCCGCTGTGGGCGGCGCAGTGGCCGCACCGTTGCGCGCCATCGGTCCCGGCATGGGGGACAAGATCATCATCGAGTCCTTCATCGTCGTGGTCATCGGCGGGCTGGGCAGCTTTCCCGGCACGTTTCTCGGCGCCATGATCCTGGGCCTGATTCACGGCTTCGGCGGCCGCTATTTCCCTGGTGTGAACCTGGTGCTGCCCTATCTCGGCATGACGGCGGTGCTGTTGCTGCGTCCGCAAGGCCTGCTGGGCCGGTATAGGGCATTATGATGCACAGACCATTTGTTGCAGTTGGTCTAGCGGTACTGCTGGCCGCTCTGGCGGCACTGCCCTGGTATGTGCCTTATTTTTATATCTTCATCGCCACCAACATTCTGATCATGGGCCTGTTTGCGGCCAGCTTCAATCTGGTTTTCGGCTATGCGGGCATGCTGTCATTCGGCCATGCGGCCTTTTTCGGCATGGGTGGCTACACCGCCGCCCTGCTGATGCTGCACTTTCACACCCCGTTTGCCTTTGTCCTCATTGCCGCCATGGCCACTTCCGGTCTGCTGGCGCTGATCATCGGCTACCTTTCCGTGCGCCTGGAGGAAGTCTACTTCGCCATGCTGACCCTGGCGTTCGGCATGATGGTATTCGCCGTCGCTCACCAGTGGCGCAGTTTCACCAACGGCAGCGACGGCATTGCCGGCTTCGCCGTCACCGACCTGCTGCCCGGCATCGACTGGGCACTGGGCAATCCCGAAACCTATTATTTCATGACGCTGGCACTGGTGTTGGCCGCCGCGGCAGTTCTGTATCTGGTGACACGCTCTCCGTTCGGCCTGCTACTGCGCGCCATTCGTCAGAATCCTGAAAGAGTGTCGTTCTGTGGCGTCAATGTCCTGCGCCACCGGTTGATCGCGTTTGTCATCTCCGGCGTCTTCTCCGGTCTGGCGGGCGCACTGTTCATACCATTCAACCGCATTGCCTCGCCCGATATGCTGCATTGGACCCAGTCCGCGGAGGCCGTGCTCATGAGCATATTGGGTGGCACGGGCTATTTCCTCGGTCCGTTTCTGGGCGCGGCCGTGTTCATTCTGCTGAAATCGTGGATCACCAGCTACACCGACTATTGGATGTTCTACCTGGGCATTGTGCTGACGATCATGGTGATCTTCTTGCGCAGTGGGCTGCTGGGCACGATTCTGGATAAGCTCGGAGGGCAGGAATGAATACTGCACAGGCGCTGCTGTCGGTGCACAACCTGTCACGCAATTTCGGCGGTGTGTGGGCGGTCAACAATGTGTCGCTGGAGGTCTTCCCCGGCGAAACCACGGCTCTGATCGGCTCCAACGGCGCCGGCAAGACCACCTTCTACAACATGATTTCCGGGCGCCTGCGCCCCAGTGCCGGCAGCATCCGCTTCCGCAACGAGGACATTACCGGCCTGCCGCCGCACAGAATCAGCCGTCTGGGGATTTCCCGCTCGTTTCAGATCAACAACATATTCGAGGAATTCAGCGTCAGAAAGAACATCGAAGTGGCCCTCACAGCCCTGCACGGCAAGGCGCTGCAGATGCTGCGCATGGCATCACGCGATCGAGGCCTGCACGAGGCAGCCGACGACTTGCTGCACAGTCTGGGTCTGACAGCGCTGGCCGATACCCGGGCCGCAGTTCTCAGCTACGGAGACAAGCGGCTGCTGGAAATCGCACTGGTGCTGGCGACAAAACCCAGTCTGGTACTGCTCGACGAGCCGACAGCCGGCATGACGCCGGAAGAGACGCACCGCATCATCGACCTGGTTGCCCAGTTGGCGCAGACGGAAAAATACACATTCTTCATTACCGAGCACGACATGAATGTCGTGTTCCACTTGGCCCGGCGCCTGTTCGTCATGCACCAGGGCGAGCTGCTGGCCACCGGCACGCCGGAGCAGATCCGCAACGACAGCAGTGTCCAGCAGGCCTATCTCGGCACGGAGGGTCTGGTCTGATGCTGCAGGTCGACGACATTCACACCTATTACGGCGAGAGCCATGCGCTGCAGGGTGTCAGCCTGAGCGTGGCTGAAGGCGAAACCACCTGTCTGCTGGGCCGCAACGGCGCCGGCAAGAGCACCACACTGAAAAGCATCATGGGAGTGACGCCGCCACGGCAAGGCTCGATCCGCTTTCGCGATGAACCCATCACTGGCCTGCCTGCCCATCGCATCGCGCGTTGCGGCATCGCGCTGGTGCCCGAGGATCGTCGCATCTTCGCCGGGCTCAGCGTACAGCAGAATCTGGAAGTCGCCATGCGCGTAGGTACGGCTACACACAAGCGACAAGCCGTCGAGCGCGTATTCGACAGCTACCCCATGCTGGCCGGGCTGCGCGATCAGGACGGCGCCACACTGTCCGGCGGCCAGCAGCAAATGCTCGCCATTGCCCGTGCCCTGGTTGCCGAGCCCGCCCTGCTGCTGCTCGACGAACCCAACGAAGGGCTGGCGCCCGTCATTGTCGAGCAGATCAGCGAGCTGCTGGACAGGCTGGCGGCATCGACCACCATACTTTTCACCGAACAGAATCTAGCGTTTGCGCTGCGCCACGCGCAACGCGGCTACATACTGCAAAAAGGCCGCATCGTGTTTGCCGGCTCCGGCAACGAATTGCGCAACCAGCCGGAAATACTAGAAAAATACCTGTCGGTGGCGTGACACGGCGCCTGCCGCACGGACGCAATCAGCTTACTGGGCATTGTTCTCGGCTCCGCGCCATTGTCCAGTTGTACCGAAGCATCTGCAGTTTCATTTGCATTTCCAGATGGCATATTTACGATTGCAACTGTCGCACCCTTATGCTACTAACAAGCTGGTGTGAGAATATCTGCTATTAAGTCGTAAGGTGGGGTGCTAAAGTTCTGCCACTGACAAGTCCCACATTAACTGGTAAAGCCCTTGTGATATAAGCTTTTCAGATGAGGTATTCAGGGCATCGTCAATATATGCTTGACCAACCTGTCGTACAGAATCAGCATCAGTACCTTCAATAAGAATATACCAATCACTCGCACTTGGCGGCGGGACCGTTTCCGTCAAAGGCTTGGATAAATGAGGGTTGCTCCCAACGAGGTGTGTGGATATTATGTTATTTTCCTCAACCAAGTTGGTCATAGGGGCTACCAGACTATTCTTCAACGCCTCTTTATTTTCCACCAGTGGGCGTATAGAAATAAAAAACAGGGAAGCGCCACGCCCCTGGCCCAAGCTAGCAAGAACCTTCACTACAGCACGACCACTATCCCTGAAACGTTCTATATGGTGAATTGAACGAGCAGTCTGGTTTTGTAATGCTGCTTTATATTGAGGACTTTCCAAGACGTCAAAAGAACGAACTGTATACAAGTTCAAGTATTTGATACTAGCATCGACGGCTATGTAACGACGAGCTTCAGTGAAACCTTCAATTCCAACACGCTCTGCTATATGCTCTTTGTCATACCAATCATTAAAGTCAGCCTCCTCTGATGCATCTACATTCATTTTGGTAATCAGCATACCGTTTCCTGAAAGTGGCATGATATGTCTCCTCATGTAAGCGGGTGTGCCTAGCATCCGCTACGATGATAATATAGTTATCATTTCAATGGTGCAATTAAATTTAAATGTCAGATAAAACCTGTATCGTTGTTCTTGGCCAGACTCGTTATCATGTGCAGCGACCGTGGCCCAGCATAAGTTATGACTTTACAGGCATCTCGGATGTTTCGGTATTGACGGATGGCCGGATAGCCGTTTTGCAACGTAAATCCCCACATATCCAAGTATTCTTGCCCTCGGGCGAACTTGATGACGAATGGAATATACCCGCCCTGGTTTGGCCCCACTACTTATGTTCGGACTTTATGGGTGGTGTTTTGATTGCGGATGTTGATGGACACCAGATAATCGCTGTCGATGGAAGAGGAAGTATGCAATGGTCGTTGGGCTGTCCAAAGCATCCGAAATGGATGGAGCCCTTCAACCATCCTACGGCAGCGTACATAGGGGCAGACAACACTATGTATGTTTCTGACGGCTATGGGAATTCATGCCTCCATCGCTTCGACGCCAATCGGCAACTGATGTACACCATTGGCGAGCAAGGTTGCGGTAAAGGGCAGTTCAGTACACCACATGACGTGATACAGCTGAGAACAGGGAAAGTATTGGTTGTCGATCGTGAAAATCACAGGGTGCAGGTATTTACCAGCAGTGGAGAATATTTAGTTGATGTAAGCGACCTCTACAAGCCTATGGCCGCAGAACCAGTGCCGGACGGCGGCTTCATGGTGACCGATCAGACACCGCGGTTGTCATTGTTTACAAGTGAAGGGAAACTTGTAGGGCGTTGCCGTACGTACAGTGCCAACCCACACGGCTTATCAGTAGCTGGAGATAATTGCATATATCTAGCCGAAATGATGCCAGATACATTAATGCGACTTGTGCCCATACAATAAAGTTTGACTACTTATCCGTTGGTGGGGGACATCATGGTTGATGGTAGCCATGTCGCGATCTCCGGAAATATAGCCAGAACAACAATCATTAGAATCATGAGCAGGAAAAAAGGTAGAACTGCTTTTGATATGTACAGAATGTCTTTACCCGTAATCCCCTGCACGACAAACAAATTAAAGCCCACAGGAGGTGTAAGCTGCGCCAACTCAACCATGATGGTTAGAAAAATTCCAAACCATAGCAAGTCGAACCCGGCCTCCCGTACCATTGGAATGACAACAGCCGCACTGAGAACGACCATCGAAATACCGTCGAGGAAACAGCCTAGTATGAGGTAGAGTATTGTCAATGCCCCCAGCAATATGAATGGCGATAGACCCATAGAGTCGATCCAGAGTGCCAGTGAGCGAGGAATGCCAGAGAACCCCATGGCAGATGTCAGAAAGGAAGCACCGGCGATAATGAATGCGATCATGCATGATGTGCGCATTGCCCCGTATAAGCTATCAAGAAACCCTTCCCAGGAAAGACCTCCCGATACCAAGGCGATTATCAATGCTCCGACGACACCCAGAGAGGCGGCTTCGGTCGCGGTTGCCACCCCCATATATATAGATCCTATGACTGCAACAATGAGCAGAACGACCGGCAACAATAACCGTATTCTATAAAGTCCTTCACGTAAACTAAGCTGTGGCTCGGGGGCAGGCGTTTTGCTGGGATTGAGAAGGGACCAACATATGATGTAGCCCATAAACAGTATGATCAAACACACGCCTGGAATCACACCGGCCAGAAATAGTCGGCCGATTGAGACGTTAACGGTAACCCCATAGACTATCAGTATTATAGAAGGTGGGATCAGTAGGCCCAATGTCCCCGAGGCAGCAAGAGAGCCGATACTGAGCGTCTTATCGTAGCCACGGCTGTCAAGCTCCGGAAGAGACATCTTGCCGACAGTTGCTGCCGTTGCGGCCGAAGAACCGCTAACAGCTGCAAATATGCCACATGCAAAAACATTCACATGAGTTAGCCGTCCAGGCAAACGGTTAACCCATGGTGATACTCCTTTGAACAGGTCGCTGGAAAGTCGTGTCCGAAACAGAATCTCGCCCATCCAAATAAATAAAGGCAGAGCGGTCAATGTCCAGGTACTGAGTGAACTCCAGACCGCCGCAGGCATCGTGAAACCGATGGACGTGCTCGTGAATAACAGCATGGTTGCATACGCAACCCCGATCAGGGAAAGCGCGACCCAGACGCCCGAGCCAAGCAGAGCAAACAATACTACGATGAGAATCGGGCTATAAGCGAGGGTATCCACGTTTCTACTCTATTTCAGTGCCATCGTCCGTGTCAGAGTACGTCTGTTTTCGGCCCTGCAGAAATCGAACACCCTCCTCGATAAATGCAACCTCAAGCAAGACAACCCCCACTAACATACCAATCTGCGGGATCCATAGGGGGATACCTATCATCCCTTGTGAGATGTCGTTGAACTGGTAAGAGCGGACAACCATATGCAAAGTAAACCAAGCAAAAAAGCCTATGCTTACAATCGCAAATATGAGACACCAGCCCTCAGCAACACGCCGAAGTCGACCGTGAAATCGTGAAATGACCAAGTTCACCCGGATGTGCCCCCCGGATCGCAATGTGTATGCCAGCGCTAAAAAGCTGAAAGCAGCCATTGCAAAGCCGGAGAGCACATCCGTATCTCGTATTTGTATCCCCATCATGCGGCCAACCACCTGAGTCAGCACGAGAGCCCCGATCATGACGAGGAATAGTGCTGCTAATGCGCCGCAGAGACGATAGACTTGGTCAAGTATACGCATTGGAGATACGTACCTTGTGGCTGATATCTACTTGTCGACAAGATATTGTTCGACAATCTCACGCTCGTCCGGAGTAGCCTTCTCCTTCCATTCGTCAAGTAGAGTTTCTCCAATATCCTTCAGCTCGCTCATCAGCTGGTCGGTTGGTTCTTCAATGTCCATGCCATGTTCGCCCAGCGTTTCAATGAGAGTATCGGTTTCCTCTGGTGCCAATTCCCAACCTCTGCGTTCTGCATCTTCTGATGCCCGGAGGATCGCACTCTGTGTATCTTCATCTAGATCAGAGAAGACCTGTGCGTTCACGGCGACGATATTCCACGGGATGAAGGCTCGTACATCCGTATAGTAGTTCGCAAAATCCCAAGCCTGAGTATCAACGCCGGTTGCCGGTGATGTGATCATGGCATCAATAACTCCCGTCGAGAAAGCCTGCGATACCTCAGCTTGCTGTACAGTAACCGGTGTAGCACCCATGAGCTCTGCTAGCCGGCCAGTAATCGGGTTGTACGCACGAAATTTAACGCCCTGGAAGTCATGAACGGAGCTAAGCTTATCCTGACTATAGAAAGATTGCGGCGGCCATGGGACAACGAACAAAAGTCTAATGCCCCTTTCCTCGAGCACACTGCTCAACTTTGGCCGAGCAGCCTCAAGCAATTTTTTATTATCCTTGTAGCTCGTGGCCAAAAAAGGGATGGAGTCAACGCCAAATATTTCCTGATCATTGCTGTGGATCGACATGAACCATTCCCCGATCGGCACTTGATCGATCCGGATGGCACGCATCACCCTAGGTTGTTTGATCAGGGAATCCTCAGGATGGATGACGATATCAATCTGCCCATCAGTTGCTTCTCTTATATCGTCAGCAAACTGCATGATGTTCTGAGTAAAGTAGTTTTGCTGATTGGAGCGAACCGGCATATCCCACTTTGCTGCAACAGCGGTTGATGCCAATACAATTCCAAACACGAAAATCGCTGCATGGCAGCCAGTTCTAAGCCACTTGGACATGGTGTACCTCCTCCACCAGACAAGATGATTTTTCTTACTACATATGCACGCAGGCTCAATCTACGCAGATATGGTGGTTGCAGTCAAGAGCCACAAATGAATTCGATGGCATGAAAATCACCTGAAAAAATCGAGATATGATCGAAAGTGGTGTATAAGCGAGATTGAAACAGGCGGCGTATCCGGTTGGAATGGCAGTAGCCATCCACCACCCCAACCGAAAAAGGATACGCCATGGGAAACGATACGTATGA
>Ga0079226_10004207_pt1 | contig 10984 bp, 13 predicted proteins | sample Poulit2014_FD_76345 | JGI IMG/M metagenome (GOLD analysis project Ga0079226, IMG submission 76345) | Agricultural soil microbial communities from Georgia to study Nitrogen management - Poultry litter 2014 | ecosystem: Environmental > Terrestrial > Soil > Agricultural land | place: USA: Georgia...
CACCTTGTTTGTATTGTTGGCGCTTTACCTATTTGGTGGCGAGATGATTCGCGGCTTCTCTTTGGCCCTGATTATTGGGGTAATTGTGGGAACCTATTCTTCCATTTATGTGGTGAACGGGCTCCTGTTATTGATGAAGGTAACTAAGGAAGACTTTATCCCGCCTGAAATCAAAGACGAAGTGGACGAAACGCCTTAACGGCCCATTAGCGGCATAAAAAGTGGCTCACCGTAGAGGGAGCCACTTTTTTTTATGCCTAATATTTGGAATTAGTTTTCAGGGCGCTTGAAAATGCACACATGAGTTGCAGGGAAGCTCACTTGCCAACCCCATTGCTCAGCGAGCCATTCAAAGGTGCTAGGTTGGTAGAACCCAATATGGGTCGGGTCGCGGGGGTAATGCCATTGCGAAAAATCGTCTTTAGCCACGCGCCAGCTGGTCATAATGGCAAGTAGGCCTTTGGGCTTTACTAAGCTGCGCAGTTGTTGCCAAGTGGCAGCAGGGTCCCGCAGGTGTTCAACCACTTCGGTGGCTGTAACAAAATCGTATTGTTGGTTGAGCAATGCAGCGTTTGGGAAGAACAGTGGGTCATAATAATCACAAGGGTAGCCCTGCTGTGTCAGGTTATGGGCAAGAGCGGGGCCTGGGCCACAACCCATGTCGATTCCTTTTGCGCCAAGGTTTAAGCGCGCCACTAATGGCTCGCTTAAGCGGCTTAAAAATTTAAGGTAATGGGGATCGTCAATACGGTTGTCGTGTAATTGGTAATGGGCGGCTTCTTCCGCTTCGGTGAGCCAATACTGAGGGGCAAGAAAAGTGTAGTGGCAGTGGTTGCACAGCCAATAATTCCCCTGAGGAAGCTGAGCAAAGATGTGATGATTAAGATGATGGCACAGAGGGCAGGTGCCGCCCTCTGTGATGTGGGGCTTAGCGTTTGAGGTCATCGGTAAGGTGGGGTTGAATGGTTTGCAGCATGGCTTTAAATACTTTGGGGGTGGCGGCTACGATATTGCCGCTATCCAAATAGCGATGTCCGCCAGTGAAATCACTCACCAAACCACCCGATTCGGTAATCAATAAAGCGCCTGCGGCAATATCCCAGGATTGCAGACCATATTCCCAAAAGCCATCCAGTCGGCCAGCGGCCACCCAAGCTAAATCTAAGGCGGCAGAACCCGCGCGACGAATGCCAGACGTACTTTGCACCATATCGCGGAACATGCCCAAATAAGCATCTAAGTGTTGCATTTGTTCAGGACGGAAAGGGAAGCCCGTGCCAATTAAGGTGCCTTCTAAGCCGTTGCGCTTTGGCATGCGCAAGCGACGACCGTTAAGCATGGCACCGCGGCCACGGCTAGCAGTAAACTCTTCTTCACGCATGGGATCGTACACAACAGCGTGCTCCACGCGGCCATCTTTGGCTAGCGCGATGGAAACAGCAAATTGAGGTAAGCCGTGAATAAAGTTGGTGGTGCCATCGAGCGGGTCAATGATCCACTGCCAACGAGCGTCGTCGCCTTTGCCTTCCACAAGGCCGCTTTCTTCGGCCAGAAAGCTGTAATCAGGGTAGGAGCGTTGCAGGGTGTCAATAATCAGAGCTTCACAGGCACGATCTACTTGGGTCACAAAATCATTATGGCCTTTTTGCTCTACGGCGATATGGCGGGCATCGTCAACGTGGCGGCGCAAAAACTCACCGGCTCGTCGGGCTGCACGCAAAGCGATATTTACTTGCGGGGCGTACATAGGCGTCTAGTATCTTAAAGAACAGTGGGCGTGCAGCCGTGAGGCGACACATGAAGAATCAGCGAACGTGTAAGTATAACGAGTTATGAAGGCGCTGCAAAGCTAGCATTGTGGGTTGAGTGTTTTGTACACTGCTCTTTTTTTATGGAGCAGACCATGGCCAATTTCCCTTTAGCCCAATGCCGTATTGTGATGGTAGAAACTACTCATGCGGGCAATATTGGTGCCGCCGCTCGTGCCATGAAAACCATGGGGCTGTCACAATTGCACTTGGTGCGCCCACTGGATTACCCCAGTGTAGAAGCCACAGCGCGCGCTAGCGGAGCGGGGGATATTTTGCAGAACGCTGTGGTGCACGATTCTTTAGAAGAGGCATTGGCAGATGTGACTTGGGTGTTTGGTGCTAGCGCGCGCCAGCGCACCTTGCCTTGGCCCTGCGTGGCACCGCGGCAAATGGGACAAATGGTGGCAGCGCACCCAACGGATGGTCAGGTTGCTGTGTTGTTTGGCCGTGAAGCGCGCGGCCTCACCAACGAAGAGCTACAGCTGTGCCACTATCATGTCACCATTCCTACCAACGAGGAGTATGGCGTGCTTAATATCAGTGCGGCAATTCAAGTGATTTGCTACGAATTGCGTATGGCGCTAATAGGCGCAGAGTTGCCGCCCATTGAAGGGCACCTTATACAGCCACCTGCAGTACATTGGGATGAGCCGCCCGTGGACCAAGCGAGCATGGAATACTTTGTAGAACATTTAGAAAGAGTGTTGGTGAAAGCACGATTTTTAGATCCGCGTTATCCCGCTAAAGTGATGCCGCGCTTGCGTCGTTTGTTTATGCGCACCCAAATGGATAAAACGGAAATGGGAATGATGCGCGGCGCCTTGAAGGCCATCGAGCAAGCACTATCTAAGCAAGATTGAATTTGGCTAATAGTTGACTGTTTTACTCGGGTTTAGGTATCATGAGCTCTCCTTTCGTGCCGAGATGACACATGCGTTTGACTACTAAAGGCCGTTACGCGGTCACAGCTATGCTTGATTTAGCCTTTCATGCAGAGGAATCCCCTGTGCCGTTAGCGGATATTTCTGAGCGCCAAAGTATTTCGGTATCTTATTTAGAGCAGTTGTTTGCTAAACTGCGCCGCCGTGGTTTGGTGGTGAGCGTGCGCGGCCCTGGTGGCGGGTATCATCTCAACCAAGCTAAAGAAGAGATTACTGTGGCGGATATTATTGCCGCAGTGGATGAATCAGTCGATGCCACGCGCTGTGGTGGTGAAGGGGATTGCCAACAAGGCGTTATGTGCCTTACCCATTATTTGTGGTGTGAGGTGTCGGATAAGCTGCACAGTTTGCTTAGCAGTATCACTTTAGCAAGCCTTGCGTCCCGCGAAGAGGTGCAGCGTATTGCGGCGCGCCAAATGCCAGCCCCGAAACGGGCCAATGTCATTCCCACAGCGAGTGCCTAACTCAATTAGAGCCTGCTCATGAAACCTGTTTATCTTGATTATGCTGCTTCTACCCCTGTGGCCCCAGATGTTATTGCTGTTATGCAAGAATGCCTTGGCCTAGAGGGTAATTTTGGTAATCCAGCATCGCGTAGTCACCTGTATGGATGGCTAGCAGAAGAGGCGGTGGAAAACGCCCGCGCACAAGTGGCGCAATTGCTCAATGCTGACCCCCGTGAAGTGATCTGGACTAGCGGTGCCACAGAGGCCATTAACCTTGCCATTAAAGGTGCGGCTTTTGCGGCTAAGCACGGTGGCCAAGGTGAGCACATTGTTACTTCCACCATAGAGCATAAGGCAGTGCTCGATACGGTAAATTGGTTGGCGCAGCAAGGGTTTAGAGTCTCCAAAGTAGCGCCAAATAGCGCCGGTGAAATTACCGCAGAAGCAGTACAGGCCGCTCTTGAAGAAGATACGGTGCTAGTTTCTGTGATGCATGCTAACAATGAAACAGGTGTGATCAACGATATTGCTGCCATTGGTGCCGTGGCGCGTGAAGCGAATGCTATTTTCCATGTGGATGCGGCACAAACGCTAGGCAAGTTGCCCCTGAATATGGATGTGTTAGCGGTGGATTTATTATCAGCTTCAGCCCATAAGATTTATGGCCCTAAGGGCATGGGAGCCTTGTATGTTCGTCGTCGCCCTGGGGTAAAGGTGGAAGCTCAAATCCATGGTGGTGGCCATGAACGGGGCATGCGCTCGGGCACGTTGGCTACGCATCAAATTGTAGGGTTTGGCCAAGCGTGCGCTTTAGCATTTGAAAGCCAAGAGGCTGATAATCAACGTATCGCCGCGTTGCGAGATCGGCTGTGGCAGCGTCTCGCCCAACTACCCAATGTGTCGATAAACGGTGGTGACGCTAAGCGTTTAGCAGGGCACCTAAATGTGGCATTTAAAGGCGTCAATGGTGATTTGTTATTAGCAGGTTTAACCAAGGTAGCTGCTTCTTCTGGCTCTGCGTGTACCTCAGCCTCGGTGGCGCCTTCCTACGTGTTGGCGGCTATGGGGCTGAGTTCCCAAGATGCTCATAGTTCTTTGCGGTTTAGCCTTGGCCGCTACACCACAGAAGAAGAGGTAGAAACCGCTGCAGATATCATAGTGGATACGGTTGAAAGGCTACTTGCGAGCCATGAGTGAATTTGCCAATATGCATTATTGTTTGACCTAGTTCACATTTCATACTGAATGCCCCAAGGAAATACGAATGATAATAAGGCAATTCGCGGTACTTGCTTTGGCATGTTGGGTTTTTACTGTGCAGGCAGCCCCAATGGGGCAGGCGGATTTAGAACGTATTGCTGAAAAAGCGGGTTTGCCTTTGTGGGCATTTGCAGCGGCTATGGTGCCTGCTGATGGTTCTAGCAATGATGCCTTTTGGCATCGCCCCGATGCTCCCATGAACCCAGCTTCCGCTATGAAGCTAGTTACCACCTATGGGGCTCTTGAGCTGCTTGGCCCTCATTATCAGTGGGGCACATCGATTTATGCTAATGGCAAAATTCAAGGGAAAAGCCTGATAGGCGATTTACATATTCAGCTTACGGGGGATCCAAAGCTTACCGAAGAACGCTTATGGCGTGTCCTACGAGACGTCAAAAATAGCGGCATCCATCAAGTAACAGGTGATATTGTGGTGGATGATTCTGCTTTGCGTATGCCGCAAAATCCAACACGTTTTGATGATAATAGTGGGCGCCCTTATGCGCCTTATTTGGTTGGCCCTTCTCCCGCCTTAGTGAACTATAATTTGCATCATTTGCAGGCGCGTGTAGTTAATGGCGAGGTGTTAGCCACATTATCGCCAGAGCTGCCTTCGGCAGAGTTAGTGAATCAGCTGAAAGTTGCAGGTACTTATTGCCCCCCGGCGGATAGCGTCATCACAGTCGCTACAACACGCCCTAATAGCGACACAGTTAAAGTGATTCTGAATGGCAACATAGGGAACAATTGCAACCTTAGCCGCTACCTATCTGTGCTGCCGCAGAAGCGTTATACCCAAGAGATGGTGGCGCATTTATGGCAAGACATGGGGGGCAAGTTAAAAGGCCAAGTGCGCTTTGGCGAAGTGCCGAGCAAAGTGGACGTATTAGGGCGTAGCTATTCCGCGGATGTGGCCAATATGGTGCGCGACATCAATAAATACAGCAATAATGTGATGGCACAACAGCTTTTTTTAAATATTGGTGCGCAACACCGTACCGCGCAAGACACTGATGATGCCGCTGCTGCCCGTCGTGTATTAGGGCAGTGGGTGCGTGATAAAGGCGTAAACGCCGAAGGCCTAGTGCTAGAAAACGGTTCTGGGCTATCGCGTTCAGAGCGCTTAACTGTGCGCCAAACTGCAGCTTTGCTTGAGCAGGCGTGGCAAAGTCCTTTTGCGGCAGAATTTATTGCTTCGTTGCCGTTAGTGGCGCTTGATGGCACCTTGCGGCGCCGCATGAAAAACAAAGGTTTGGAAGGTGAAGGGCACTTAAAAACGGGAGCCTTAGCTAATGCACGTGCCTTGGCAGGTTATATTCGCGATAGTGATGGCAAACCTTGGATTTTGGTGTTTTATGTGAACCATGCCAATGCCGCTAAGGCCTTGCCAGCACTAGATGACGCTATTGTAAAGTGGCATCACGACTCTTCTAATAAACTCGCATTAAAAAATTAGTCGAAGGAATCTGCTGTGGATCTCGTGCAAAAAGCAAAAGATATTGTGAGTTTAATGAAGCTGACAATTGATATTTGGTTGCGTAGCCAGTCATTTATTTTTGCAGGCGCGCTTGCGTTCTTTACCTTGTTTTCTATCGCTCCTGTGGTGATTTTAGCCGTGCATATTTTGGGCTTGGTGCTCAGCACTGATGCCGCTATGGCACAAATTATGGCGCAACTGGAAAATGCCGTGGGTGCTGAGGCTGCCGAAGCGGTGGCGGTGGCGGTGGAAAGCTCGCGTTTAAGCCAAGGTAGCATTGTTGGCACCGTGATTGGTTTGGGCGCTTTGGCTTTTGGTGCCACCACTGTGTTTGCGCAGATGCAGCGTGCGCTCAATACGGTATGGCAAGTAGTGGCAAAGCCCACGCGCAACTCCATTATGCTGATGGTGCGCAGCCGTTTGTTATCGTTAACTGTGGTGCTTTCTATTGGGTTTGTGTTGCTCGTGTCTATGCTGCTGAGCGTATTAATTCGCGCGGTTATGGTATTCGCTCAAGAATGGGTCCCGCTGCCACCCACAGGCGTGTATTTGATCGAATTTTCCGTGTCGATTTTCGTGGTGTCTTTGTTGTTCGCCACTATCTTCAAAGTGTTGCCTGATGTGATGTTGTCTTGGCGTCATGTGTGGCCTGGGGCTGTACTCACGGCGCTATTGTTTATTCTTGGGCGTTCTTTAATTGCCATGTACTTGGCTAAAACGGCTACTGCCTCTGCTTATGGGGCTGCGGGTTCTTTGGTGATGTTATTGCTGTGGGTAAACTATTCGTCCCTTATTTTATTATTTGGTGCGGCATTTACGCGCGCTTACACCGAACATAAGGGTATTGAAATAGAACCCAAGCCCACTGCGCTGCGCCAGCAGTTAGTGCTAGTAGATGAAAATAAGGATACCGTTAACGCTCACGCCTAACGACGCAGGCGTGCTAATAGTTGGTCTAAACTGTTGGCAAAGGCGGCTTTGTCGGTGGCGCTAAAGGCTTTTTGGCCGCCGCCTTCAATCATGCCGCTATCACGCAAGGTAGTGGTGAAGTTCCTCATTTCTAATATTTGCGCCATGTTTTCTTTGGTGAAGCGCTCGCCCCGTGGGCTAATGCAATAACCGCCCTTGGCAATAACCTCAGCTGCCAATGGAATATCGCCTGTAACCACCAAATCGCCTTCGCTGAGACGTTGAATAATTTCGTTATCCGCCACATCAAAGCCGCTCGGCACTTGTAGGCTACTAATAAAGCGCGAGGGCGGTGTCTTAATATATTGATTGGCTACTAACACTAGCGTTGTTTGCGTGCGATTAGCAGCACGAAACAGAATCTCTTTCACAGGATTCGGGCAAGCATCGGCATCGACCCAAATTTGCATGTTAAATCCTTGTTGATAAATGTGGGTTTCTTATACCTTGGCTTACTAGAAAATACTAGCGTAGTGCCTGTCATCCATGACAATGCATTACTTGGCTATGACGCGCTCCCCATCTTCTTTGAAAAACTCCGCTTGCTGTGGACGAGGTAAAATATCGAGCACAGTTTCTGAAGGGCGGCAGAGGCGCGTGCCAAGAGGGGTGACGACAATGGGGCGATTAATCAGCACGGGGTGGGCTAGCATAAAATCGATAAGCTCATCGTCACTCCATTTCGGGTTGCCTAAATCTAACTCTTGGTAAGGCGTATCTTTTATGCGTAATACGTCACGCACCGCCATTCCTGTGGCGGCAATGAGGGATATAAGCGTTGCTTTGCTAGGTGGGGTTAAAAGGTATTCGATAATGTGTGGCTCTTCGCCGCTATTACGGATAATGCCCAATGTGTTGCGCGAGGTGCCGCAATTAGGGTTGTGATATATGGTGATGGTCATGTGCGATACATACTCGGTTGAATTGATGAAGAAGGCAATATTATTTCAATAGTTGTTGAATAGTCAAATAGTAAATGAAGCCCATAAAAAATCGCTACCGGAATGTTGATACGGAATGTAGCGAAGCAAGGCGTTAGCTTGCAGATTCAAAATAATATATTGATATGCGTTTTTAGCTTAAGTAAATACTTTGATATTGCTTATTGTTTTCTTTGCTTTCGTTATACTGCTGTTTTTTCGGCAGAACAGTTAAAGAGGATACTATGGCGGCCCAGCAGTTTTTAGCGAGTGCCCATTTGCAAGAAGGGGTGAAGGTTAAGGTTCAAGCGCGTGATTTTTCGTTTACCATTGATGAGCCTAAAGAGCTTGGTGGCACAGACCTTGGTATGAACCCTGTGGAAGCGTTACTCGGTTCACTCGGTGCGTGCCAAGCCATCGTTGCGCGAGTATATGCGAAAAAATTTAATGTGGAACTTCATGATTTTCGTGTGGAAGTGGAAGGCGATATTGATTTAGATGGCTTTTTTGGCGTATCGGATGTGCGTCCAGGTTATTCTGAGATTCGCTACCGTTTTGTGATTGATAGCCCTTCGAGCCGTGAAAGTATTGATGCCCTTATTGAACACTTACAAACGCATTGCCCCGTGGGTGATAGTTTGGCGGCGCCAGTAAAACTGGTGTTAAGTGATGTGGTGGTGAACAGCCAAGCAGCTTAATAATATAAAGGGCACTGAAGAGTGCCCTTTGTTTATAAACGCGCTTTGGCTTCGTTTTTAATGCGTTCTACCATGGCTTGGATGCCGTTGCCACGGGTGGGGCTTAAATGCTTGAGTAAATCGATTTTGGCGAAGTAGCTTTGCATATCGTAATCCACGATTTCCTGTGGTGTTTTTTGGTTTAAAGCCGCCGACACAATAGCCGCTAAACCGCGTACGATAATGGCGTCGCTATCCAAAAAGAGCAGCATTTTCCCTGTGTTCTGTTCTATTTCAATATGTAGCCACACTTGGCTTTGGCAGCCACGCACAAGGTGTTCTTCGGTGTGTAAGGCTTTAGGGTAGGGGGGTAACTCTTTACCCAGTTCGATGATATAGCCGTAACGTTCTTCCCAGTCTTCAAAAAAGCTGAGGGTATCCACAATATCTTCATCGGTGGTGGTGCTACCTAAATGGGTGGCAGCAGCGGTGGAGGCTGTCATAACAATCCTTTTCGCGGGTTAAAATAGACCAAGTTCGAGCAAGGCTTCTTCGCTCATCATATCGCGATTCCAAGCAGGTTCAAAAACCAAGTCTACATCCACTTCGTCCACATTGGGTACTAAGGAAACGCGGGTTTTCACATCGCCCACTAGCACAGGGCCCATGCCACAGGTGGGGGCGGTGAGTGTCATGCGAATCACTGCCACACTTTTGCCATCACGTTGCTCAACACTGCGCTCATACACTAAGCCCAATGACAGAATACTCACGGGGATTTCTGGATCGTAAATGGAATCTAGCACGCGCTCTATATCGTCCTCGCGCACGCTGCCATCCGCCTCAGGGGGATCAAAGTGGAAGTCTAGCGGTTTTTGGCCGAGGGCGTCCGCATCGGTACCGTCGATACGGTACATGTTGCCGCGGTAGGTTACCGTGTAGGTGCCACCCAAGGCTTGGGTGATATTGACAAAGGTGTTGGCGGGTAAGGTCATCAAGTTGCCATCAGGCACTTGGCGGCTTACCACATCACGGGTTAGCACCACGGTGCGTTGTTCTTTACCGCCACCCATGGGGCGCACTTGAGAAGGATCGAAGCTCATATTCTGACCTTATACAGAGAAGCTCTCGCCACAGCCGCATTCGCCCTGTGAGTTAGGATTGCGGAAGGTGAAGAACTGGTTCACCCCTTCGGTGGTGAAATCGATTTCGGTACCCTTCACAAGCGCTAGGCTTTTTTCGTCCACATACACGTCAACACCCTCGGTAATGGCGTAGTGTAAATCTGTGCTGGCGGGTTCGGTGACAAATTCCAGCTCGTATTTAAAGCCAGAGCAACCAGAAGGTTTTACTGCTAAACGAATGCCTTGGTGCTCGCTTTCTGCCAACAATTTTTTGGCATGGGCTTGGGCGCGGGCAGTCATAGAGACTTGCTGTGCGGTATTAGGGTTAAAGGTACTCACTAAAGACATAATGTTACCTCACAAAAATTTGATGATTTTGTCGAGCCCTGTGAACAATGCATCCACGTCTTCGCGCGTATTGTAAGGCGCGAAGGAGGCACGCACTGTGCCAGGAATGTTAAGGGCTGCCATTAAGGGCATGGTGCAGTGGTGCCCAGTGCGCACGGCAACGCCTTGTTGATCAAGCAGGGTGCCCACATCGCTTGGGTGCGCATTGTCGATTAAGAATGACAATACCCCCACCTTGTGCTTAGCTTCACCAATAATGCGTAAGCCTGGGAAGGCGTTAGCTTTTTCAGTGGCGTAGGCCAATAACGCCTTTTCTTGCTCCCAGATGGCATCGCGGTCTTGTGCCATGAGCCACTCAAAAGCAGCACCTAATCCCACGGCTCCTGCTATATGTGGGGTGCCTGCTTCAAATTTATAGGGTAGGCGGTTCCATGTGCTTTTTTCAAAGCTCACGGTTTCAATCATTTCGCCGCCCGTTTGGTAAGGTGGCATGGCGTCGAGCAAGGCTTCTTTGCCGTATAACACACCAATACCCGTAGGGCCGAAAATTTTGTGGCCCGAAAAAGCATAAAAATCACAATCTAGCGCTTTAACGTCTACGGGGAAGTGCGCCACCGCTTGGGCGCCATCGAGCACCACATAAGCGCCCACTTGGCGTGCTTTGGTAATGAGCATCTCCACTGGGTTCAGCGTACCAAGCGCGTTGGAGGCATGAGCGATGGACAAAATTTTGGTCTTGCTCGTGAGCAAGCTATCAATATCCGATAAATCCAAAGAGCCATCTGCCGCCAAAGGGATTACTTTTAGCGCGGCGCCCGTGCGCTCACACACTTGTTGCCAGGGCACTATGTTGGCATGGTGCTCAAGGGTGCTGACGAGCACTTCATCGCCAGCTTTTAATTGGCTGCCACCAAAGCTGTGCGCCACTAGGTTAAGGGATTCGGTGGTGCCTTTCGTCCAAATCACTTCTTCGCGCTCGGCGTTTAAAAAGCGTGCCGCAGCAAGGCGTGC
>Ga0079226_10004208_pt1 | contig 10983 bp, 21 predicted proteins | sample Poulit2014_FD_76345 | JGI IMG/M metagenome (GOLD analysis project Ga0079226, IMG submission 76345) | Agricultural soil microbial communities from Georgia to study Nitrogen management - Poultry litter 2014 | ecosystem: Environmental > Terrestrial > Soil > Agricultural land | place: USA: Georgia...
CCGATCCGCCACCGGCCGCCGATCCGTCCGCCGGTGGCCTTGAACACCGCGGTCTGGGCCCGCGCCCCGTACTTGATCAGCCGTGCGGTCCACGGCGAGTCCAGGCCCGCGGGCCGCCGGTCGGGCAATGCGAACCGTCCCATGGGCGTTCGTCCTCCATCCTTCATGCTCTGGTCTGTCGGTCGGGTCAGCGCCGCGGGGTCACCCACACGGTGATGGTCGCCTCGAGCACCACCACGTCCGCGGTGTCGTAGACGGTGATCGGCACCGGGAGGGCGAAGCCCTCCTCGGCGGCGCCGAAGTCGGGGATCGTCTCCAGCGTCGCCACCGCGCGCAGGCGCGTGGTCGCCTTGGCCGGGTAGCGCACGTCCATCGCCTGCGGGATCCACCGGTGGCTCGCCGGCACCGTGGCCTCGCACATCATCCCCATGGCGGTCTCGGCCAGGTTGCACACCGCGATCGCGTGGAAGGTGCCCAGGTGGTTGTGCACCCCTCGCCACTTGGGCGCGGTGACCTCGGCCCGGCCCGGCTCCATCACCTGCACGGTCGGCAGCACCGTGGCGAAGTAGGGCACGCGGGTGCGCAGGGCCATCGAGAACACGCGCCGTCCCGCCTTCGTGCCGCCGAGTCGGCGCCACTGCCGATAGGTCGCGCTCGGCGCGGTCGATCCGGTCTCGGGCATCGGAGCCCCTCCTGTCGTCGGCTGTGGAGGCGGATCCGACCCGGGGCGTGCGCCCGCCCGGGGCCGGTGTCCCCCGGCCTCTGAACCTACCGGCCGCTCGCGGCCGTGCGGAGCAGCTCGAGCAGAGCGCTCGGGGACTGGGCGCCCGACAGGGCCAGCCGGCCGTCGGCGAGATAGAACGGCACACCGCGAGCCCCCATCGCGGCGGCCCGGCGCTCGTCGGCGCGCACCGCGGCCCCGGCCGCGTCGCCGGCCGCCGAACCGCCCAGATCGGCGAGCACCGCGGCCCGGTCGAGTCCGGCGCGGGCACCGATGTCGGCGAGGACCTGCCGATCGTCGATCACCCGGCCGTCGGCGAAGTGTGCCTGGAACAGGGCCGTGACCACCGCATCGGCCTGGGCTGCGCCCCGGTCGGCGGCGAGCTTGATCAGACGGTGGGCGTCGAAGGTGTTGGCGGCGATCACCGCTTCGGGATCGAAGTCCACCGGTTCGGCGGCGGCGACCTCGCCGATCCGCCGATACATCTCGCGCGCCTGATCCAGCGAGATGGACTTGCGCTCGGCCAGCGCGGCCAGCTTCTGCCCGCCGATCCCGGCGGGGAGATCCGGATCGAGTTCGAAGGCGCGGTGGTGGACCGCCACCGCATCGGGGCGGGGCAGCCGGGCCAGGGCCTTGCGCAGCCGGGCGTGGCCGATGTGGCACCACGGACAGGTGATGTCCGCCCACACGTCCAGCCGGATCTGCGGGGCGGCGACGGGGTCTGCTGCGGTGCCGGTCATGGCCCCATCCAAGCACCGCGGCGGCCGTGCCGGGCGCGGTGCGGACGCCGGTTTGTGTCTGCGCCGAAGATGTGTCATTCTTTACTGGTTGCCTTGCGTGCCGACGGCGACGGGATGCCCATGGGGATTCCCGCGGCCGGACCCGGTGCAGGCGGGCGGGCGTCGATCCGATAGCATCGACGCTCGATCGTCGAGGCAGATGCACGACACACTCTGCGTCTCGGTGACGAGCGCGACCGGTGACTCCCGATCCGATCGGTGGCCCGTGCGGACATCCTCCGCCCGGTGATCCACGGTGGATCGGGAAAAATGGGAAGGGCGACACGCCCGACCGCGTTACCGGTGGGCCAGGACAGTTGAACAGCGGCGACGGACGGACCTGTGGGTCCGTGCTGGGTCGATGTCTTCCACTGTTGTGGTCTGGGAAAGAACGTTCACGGTCTCGTGAGGGGCCGTGTCCCCGGCAAGTAAAGGACTGCAAGCGTGGCGGGACAGAAGATCCGCATCAGGCTCAAGGCCTATGACCATGAGGCGATCGACGCGTCAGCGCGCAAGATCGTCGAGACGGTGACCCGTACCGGCGCCCGCGTCGTCGGGCCGGTGCCGTTGCCCACCGAGAAGAACATCTACTGCGTCATCCGCTCGCCGCACAAGTACAAGGACTCGCGCGAGCACTTCGAGATGCGCACCCACAAGCGGCTGCTGGACATCCTCGACCCGACGCCGAAGACGGTCGACGCGCTGATGCGCATCGACCTGCCGGCCAGCGTCGACGTCAACATCCAGTGATTCGGCGAGAGTTCGAGTAGACGCAGCGGAGAATTCGAGTAAATGACTAACACCGAGATCAAAGGCATCCTGGGCAACAAGCTCGGCATGACCCAGGTCTTCGACGAGGACAACCGGGTCGTCCCGGTGACCGTCGTCAAGGCGGGGCCGTGCGTGGTGACCCAGGTGCGCACCGCAGAGCGGGACGGCTACGAGGCCGTGCAGTTGGCGTTCGGCGCCATCGACCCGCGCAAGGTCAACAAGCCCGTCGCCGGCCACTACGCCAAGGCCGGGGTCACCCCGCGCCGGCACCTGGTCGAGCTGCGGGTCCCCGACGCCTCGGCCTTCGAGGTCGGCCAGGAAGTGGGCGTGGACGTGTTCGCCGACGGCACCGTCGTCGACGTCACCGGCACCTCCAAGGGCAAGGGCTACGCGGGTGTCATGAAGCGCCACGGCTTCTCCGGCCAGGGCGCCAGCCACGGCACCCAGGCCGTGCACCGCCGTCCGGGCTCGATCGGTGGCTGCGCCACCCCGGGCCGGGTCTTCAAGGGCATGCGCATGGCCGGACGGATGGGCCAGGACCGCGTCACCACGCAGAACCTGACCGTCTACAAGGTCGACGCCGAAGCCGGCGTCCTGCTCATCAAGGGTGCGATCCCGGGCCGCAAGGGTGGCCTGGTGGTCGTCAAGACTGCAGCGAAGGGTGGTGCCAAGGCATGAGTGCCGACAACACCGTGAACCTGACCCTGGACGTCCATCTCCCGGCCGGAGGCACCGGCGGCACGCTGGAGCTGCCCGCCGAGGTCTTCGACGTCGAGCCGAACCTGGGGCTGATGCACCAGGTCGTCACCGCGCAGCTGGCCGCGGCCCGTCGGGGCACGCACAAGGCCAAGACGCGCGGCGAGGTCGCCGGCGGCGGACGTAAGCCGTGGCGTCAGAAGGGGACCGGCCGGGCCCGTCAGGGTTCGATCCGTGCACCGCAGTTCATCGGCGGCGGCGTCGTCCACGGCCCGCAGCCGCGTGACTACAGCCAGCGCACCCCCAAGAAGATGAAGCAGGCCGCACTGCGCGGCGCGCTCACCGACCGGGTGCGCAACACCCGGCTGCACCTGGTGTCCGAGCTGGTCTCCGGCCAGGTGCCGTCGACCAAGGACGCCAAGGCCTTCCTGGGCCGGCTCACCGACCGCAAGAAGGTGCTGCTGGTGGCCACCCGCGACGACACCGCCGCGTGGCTGAGCGTGCGCAACCTGCAGAACGTGCACACCGTGACCCCGGGTCAGCTGAACACCTACGACGTCCTCGACGCCGACGACGTCGTCTTCAGCGTGGACGCGCTGAACGCCTTCATCACCCGGCACAAGGAAGTGAAGGAGGTTTCGGCATGAGCATCGCTGACATCAAGGCCGATCCGCGCGACATCCTGATCGCCCCGGTGGTGTCGGAGAAGTCGTACGAGCTGATGGAAGACAACGTCTACACCTTCATCGTGCGGCCCGACGCCAACAAGACGCAGATCAAGATCGCGGTCGAGAAGGTCTTCGGGGTCACCGTCGCCAAGGTGAACACGCTGAACCGTCAGGGCAAGCGCAAGCGCACCCGCACCGGTTACGGCAAGCGCAACGACACCAAGCGTGCGCTGGTCACCCTGACCGAGGACAGCAAGCCCATCGAGATCTTCGGAGGGTCGGTCAGCTGAGCCCCGCGCTCACCGGACCGCAACCCGTAGAGGATAAGGACGAGAAGACTCATGGCAATCCGTAAGCACAAGCCGACGACCCCGGGCCGCCGCGGCTCGAGCGTCGCCGATTTCGAAGAGATCACCCGGTCTCATCCGGAGAAGTCGCTGCTGCGCCCGCTGCACAACAAGGGCGGACGCAACACCCACGGCCGCATCACCGCGCGCCACCAGGGCGGGGGCCACAAGCGGGCCTACCGGCTCATCGACTTCCGTCGGGTGGACAAGGACGGTGTGCCGGCCAAGGTCGCGCACATCGAGTACGACCCGAACCGCACCTCGCGCATCGCGCTGCTGCACTACGCAGACGGCGAGAAGCGCTACATCCTGGCGCCGCGGAACCTGCGCCAGGGCGACCAGGTCGAGTCGGGCCCGAACGCCGACATCAAGCCCGGCAACAACCTGCCGCTGCGCCACATCCCCGCGGGCACCGTCGTGCACGCGGTGGAGCTGCGGCCCGGCGGCGGCGCGAAGCTGGCCCGTTCGGCGGGCACCAGCATCCAGGTGCTGGGCAAGGAGGGCATCTACGCGACCCTGCGTATGCCGTCCGGCGAGATCCGTCGCGTCGACGTGCGCTGCCGCGCCTCGATCGGCGAGGTGGGCAACGCCGAGCAGATCAACATCAGCTGGGGCAAGGCCGGCCGTATGCGCTGGAAGGGTCACCGTCCCGCCGTCCGCGGCGTGGCGATGAACCCGATCGACCACCCGCACGGCGGCGGCGAGGGCAAGACGTCCGGTGGACGTCACCCGGTCAGCCCGTGGGGCCAGCTCGAGGGCCGGACCCGCAGGCCGAACAAGCCCAGCGACCAGCTGATCGTTCGCCGGCGTCGCACCGGCAAGAAGCGCTAGGAGGGAGTGAAGGATGCCACGCAGCCTTAAGAAGGGTCCGTTCGTCGACGACCACCTCCTTGCGAAGGTGGACCGGCAGAACGAGAAGGGGACCAAGCAGGTCATCAAGACCTGGTCCCGTCGTTCGACCATCATCCCGGACTTCATCGGGCACACGTTCGCCGTCCACGACGGCCGCAAGCACGTGCCGGTGTTCGTCTCGGAGGCGATGGTCGGGCACAAGCTCGGTGAGTTCGCGCCGACCAGGACGTTCAGGGGCCACATCAAGGACGACCGGAAGAGCAAGCGTCGATGAGTACTGAAACCAATGTCGAGTCGCCGGCGCAGGGCGCCAAGGCGACCGCCCGGTTCGTCCGGGTCACGCCGATGAAGGCGCGTCGCGTCGTGGATCTGATCCGCGGCCAGAGCGTCGAGGAGGCACTGACGATGCTGCGGTTCGCGCCGCAGGCGGCGGCCGAGCAGGTCGCCAAGATCGTCGCCTCGGCCGCAGCCAACGCCGAGAACAACGTGGGTCTGGACCCGCGCACGCTCGTGATCTCCGCGGCATACGTCAACGAGGGGCCGACGCTCAAGCGGTTCCGGCCGCGCGCTCAGGGAAGGGCCTTCACCGTCCGCAAGCGCACCAGCCACATCACCGTCGAGGTCGAGTCCGTCGCCACCGGCGACGCGGGTCGGAACCGTCGGAAGGGAGCTCGGTAATGGGCCAGAAGATCAATCCGCACGGTTTCCGCCTGGGGATCACCACGGACTGGAAGTCGCGCTGGTACGCCGACAAGCAGTACAAGGACTACGTCAAGGAAGACATCGCGATCCGCCGCCTGCTCTCGACGGGCATGGAGCGGGCCGGTATCTCCAAGGTCGAGATCGAGCGCACCCGGGACCGGGTCCGCGTCGACATCTACACCGCGCGTCCGGGCATCGTCATCGGTCGCCGTGGCACCGAGGCCGATCGTCTGCGCGGCAAGCTCGAGAAGCTGACCGGCAAGCAGGTCCAGCTCAACATCCTCGAGGTCAAGAACACCGAGGCCGACGCACAGCTCGTCGCACAGGGTGTCGCCGAGCAGCTGGCCAACCGCGTGGCCTTCCGTCGTGCGATGCGCAAGGCCATCCAGTCGGCCATGCGTCAGCCGCAGGTCAAGGGCATCCGGGTGCAGTGCTCCGGACGTCTGGGCGGTGCCGAGATGTCGCGCACGGAGTTCTACCGCGAGGGCCGCGTGCCCCTGCACACCCTGCGTGCGGACATCGACTACGGCTTCTTCGAGGCCAAGACGACCTTCGGCCGCATCGGCGTGAAGGTCTGGATCTACAAGGGCGACGTGGTGGGCGGCCGGCGTGAGCTGGCGGCCAACGCCGCGGCGGAGGCGGCGCGTGAGCGTCCGCGCCGTGAGCGCCCGTCCCGTCCGCGGCGTGCTGCCGGCGGCCAGGCCGCCGGCGACGCCGGACGCGGCCAGTCCGCCCCGGCGGAGGCCACGGCTGCACAGAATCAGGAGGGCTGACGATGTTGATGCCTCGGCGCGTCAAGCACCGTAAGCAGCACCACCCGAGCCGTTCCGGTCGCTCCAAGGGCGGCAACGAGGTCACGTTCGGTGATTACGGCATCCAGGCTCTCGAGCCGGCCTACATCACCAACCGGCAGATCGAGGCCGCTCGTATCGCCATGACCCGGCACATCAAGCGTGGCGGCAAGATCTGGACCAACATCTTCCCGGATCGCCCGCTGACCAAGAAGCCCGCCGAGACCCGCATGGGTTCGGGCAAGGGTTCGCCGGAGTGGTGGGTGGCCAACGTCAAGCCGGGTCGGGTGCTGTTCGAGATGAGCTACCCGAGCGAGCGCACCGCCCGTGAGGCGCTGCGGCGCGCGCAGCACAAGCTGCCGATCAAGACCCGCATCGTCACCAGAGAGGGGGAGTTCTGATGGCACTGGGTACGCAGGCCTCCGAGCTCCGCGAGCTCACCGAGGAGGAGCTGGCCACCGCGCTGCGCGAGGCGAAGGAAGAGGCTTTCAACCTCCGCTTCCAGATGGCGACCGGTCAGCTCGACAACAACCGCCGGCTGCGCGCGGTGCGGCGCAACATCGCCCGCATCTACACCGTGCTGCGCGAGCGTGAGCTCGGGCTGGCCGCCGGACCGGATGAGGACGGTGCGGCATGAGCGAGGAGAACACCGTGAGCAAGAACGCCGAGCGCGGGGCGCGTAAGACCCGCACCGGGTACGTCGTCTCCGACAAGATGCAGAAGACGATCGTGGTCGCGCTCGAAGACCGGGTCAAGCACCCGCTCTACGGCAAGATCATGCGGCGCACCACCAAGGTCAAGGCGCACGACGAGCAGGAGCTCGCCGGCGTGGGCGACCTGGTGTCGCTGATGGAGACCCGCCCGATGTCGGCCACCAAGCGCTGGCGTCTGGTGAACATCGTCGAGAAGGCCAAGTAGGTCCGACCGACAAGTGTCCTGTACGATGGTGGGGTTTGTGCTGAGGCCACGCGCCCGGTGCGAACCCCACCGTCCGTTAGGGCAGACCGCGCGCGTCGGGACGGAAATCCGCCGCGCATCGTAAGTCCAGGTCAAGGAGTCAGGTAAGTGATCCAGCAGGAGTCGCGCGTCCGCGTCGCCGACAACACCGGTGCCAGGGAGATCCTGTGCATCCGCGTGCTCGGCGGCTCGGGACGACGCTATGCCGGGGTCGGCGACGTGATCGTCGGTTCCGTGAAGGAAGCCGCACCCGGCGGCAACATCAAGAAGGGCGAGCTCGTGCGCGCGGTCATCGTGCGCACCGCCAAGGAGCAGCGTCGCCCGGACGGTTCGTACATCCGCTTCGACGAGAACGCCGCGGTGCTGATCAAGCAGGCGGACAACGATCCGCGCGGCACCCGCATCTTCGGGCCCGTCGGCCGTGAGCTGCGGGACAAGAAGTTCATGAAGATCGTCTCGCTGGCCCCGGAGGTGCTGTGATGAAGGTGCACAAGGGCGACACGGTGCTGGTGGTCTCCGGCAAGGACAAGGGTGCCAAGGGCAAGGTCATCCAGGCCTACCCGCGGACCCAGAAGGTCCTGGTCGAGGGCGTCAACCGCATCAAGAAGCACACCCAGATCTCGGCGAACCAGGCCGGCGCGCAGGTCGGCGGGATCGTCACCCAGGAGGCGCCCATCCACGTGTCGAACGTGATGGTGGTCGACTCCGACGGCAACCCCACCCGCGTGGGCTACCGCACGGATGAGGACGGCAAGCGCGTGCGCATCTCCCGTCGCAGCGGGAAGGACATCTGATCATGACGAGCACTGAGAACAAGACCGCCCCGCGGCTGAAGGCCCGCTACCGCGCCGAGGTGCGCGATGCGCTGCAGAGCGAGTTCGGCTACGACAACGTCATGCAGGTGCCCGGCCTGGTCAAGGTCGTGGTGAACATGGGCGTCGGCGACGCCGCCCGTGACGGCAAGCTGATCAACGGCGCCGTGCGCGACCTGTCGCTGATCACCGGCCAGCGGCCCGAGATCCGTCGGGCGCGCAAGTCGATCGCGCAGTTCCGTCTGCGCGAGGGCATGCCCATCGGCGCCCGCGCCACCCTGCGCGGCGACCGCATGTGGGAGTTCCTCGACCGGCTGACCTCGATCGCGCTGCCGCGCATCCGCGACTTCCGCGGCCTGTCGCCGAAGCAGTTCGACGGCAACGGCAACTACACGTTCGGCCTGAACGAGCAGTCGATGTTCCACGAGATCGACATCGATTCGATCGACCGCCCGCGCGGCATGGACATCACGGTCGTCACCACGGCCACCACCGACGCCGAGGGCCGTGCTCTGCTCAAGCAGCTCGGCTTCCCCTTCAAGGAGGACTGACCATGGCGAAGAAGGCGCTTGTCAACAAGGCCAACGAGAAGCCGAAGTTCGCGGTCCGCGGGTACACCCGCTGCCAGAAGTGCGGACGGCCGCGCTCTGTTTACCGCAAGTTCGGCCTGTGCCGCGTGTGCTTCCGCGATATGGCGCACGCCGGCGAGCTCCCGGGTGTCCGCAAGGCCTCCTGGTAAACAACCGAAGAAGAACCCATTCGCGGCAGGCCTGCTGCCGGCTCGAGAGCCGGCAAGAGGGAACCGTTGCGAGAAAGGTGAAGGTCAGTCACATGACCATGAACGATCCCATCGCAGACATGCTCACGCGTCTGCGTAACGCCAACTCGGCGTACCACGACACGGTGACGATGCCCTCGTCCAAGCTCAAGGCGAACATCGCCGAGGTGCTCAAGAACGAGGGCTACATCGCCGACTACGAGGTCTCGGACGCCACGGTGGGCAAGGCGCTCACCATGACGCTGAAGTACGGCCAGTCGCGCGAGCGCACCATCACCGGTGTGCGTCGCGTGTCCAAGCCGGGCCTGCGTGTCTATGCCAACTCGACCAACCTGCCGAAGGTCCTCGGCGGACTGGGCGTGGCGGTCATCTCGACCTCCCACGGCCTGATGACGGACCGCCAGGCTGCGACTCAGAAGGTGGGCGGGGAAGTCCTCGCCTACGTCTGGTAAGGGGGACGAACGATGTCGCGTATCGGAAACGACCCGATCACCGTCCCCGCCGGCGTCGACGTCACCGTCGACGGCCAGGCCGTGGCGGTCAAGGGACCCAAGGGCGCCCTGGAACTGACCCTGCCGGAGGCCATCGGCCTCGAGGCCGGGGAAGGCGGCGCATACAACGTCACCAAGGCGGACGATTCGCGGGAGACCCGTGGTCTGCACGGGCTGTCGCGCACCCTGGTGAACAACATGATCGTCGGTGTCACCGAGGGCTACACCATCAAGATGGAGATCCACGGCGTCGGCTACCGCGTGGCGGCCAAGGGCAAGGACCTCGAGTTCGCCCTGGGCTACAGCCACCCCGTGCTGGTCGAGGCCCCGGAGGGCGTGACCTTCCAGGTGGAGAACCAGACCCGGTTCGCCGTCTCGGGCATCGACAAGCAGGTCGTCGGCCAGGTGGCGGCGAACATCAAGCACCTGCGTCGCCACGACCCGTACAAGGGCAAGGGCATCCGCTACGAGGGTGAGCAGGTCCGTCGCAAGGTCGGAAAGACGGGTAAGTAGACATGAGCCAGCAAACAGTCAACACCGAGGGCAAGCGCGTCCAGCTCGGACAGGACGTCTCCACCGCGCGGCGCATCTCGCGCACGCGTCGGCACGCCCGTCTCCGTAAGAAGATCACCGGGACCGCAGCGCGTCCGCGCCTGTCGGTCACCCGCTCCTCGCGTCACATCCACGCGCAGCTGATCGACGACGTGACCGGCCACACCGTGGCCGCCGCCTCCTCGATCGAGCCCGCGGTGCGCGAGCTCGACGGTGACAAGAAGGCCCACGGGGCCAAGGTCGGCGAGCTGCTCGCCGAGCGTGCGAAGACCGCGGGCGTGGAGTCCGTCGTCTTCGACCGTGGCGGCAACAAGTACCACGGCCGCATCGCCGCGCTCGCCGACGCCGCACGAGAAGGCGGGTTGAAGTTCTGATGATCATCGTTTCGAAGGGAAGGGCTGTCTGATGACGGGACGTCAGCGTCGTGACGGCGGACGGGGTCCCGCCGGGCAGGCAGGACCGCAGAACGAGGGCCGCCAGGGCGGCCAGGACCAGCGTGGTCGCGGTGGTCGCGGACGGGACAACCGTCAGCGTGACGCCGAGAAGAGCAACTACATCGAGCGCGTGGTCGGCATCAACCGCGTCTCCAAGGTCGTCAAGGGCGGTCGGCGCTTCAGCTTCACCGCACTGGTGATCGTCGGTGACGGCGAGGGCATGGTCGGCGTGGGCTACGGCAAGGCGAAGGAGGTGCCGGCCGCGATCCAGAAGGGCGTGGAGGAGGCACGTAAGAACTTCTTCCGCGTGCCGATGATCGCCGGCACCATCCCGCACCCGGTCCAGGGTGAGACCTCGGGCGGCGTGGTCATGCTGCGCCCGGCCAGCCCCGGTACCGGTGTCATCGCCGGTGGCGCGGTGCGTGCCGTGCTCGAGTGCGCGGGCGTGCAGGACATCCTGTCCAAGTCGCTCGGCAGTGACAACGCCATCAACGTCGTGCACGCCACCGTGGCCGGCCTCAAGTCGCTCAAGCGACCCGAGGAGGTGGCGGCGGCCCGCGGCAAGCAGATCGAGGACGTCGCCCCGGCCGCGATGCTGCGCGCCCGTGCCGGACAGGGGGCCTGATCATGGC
>Ga0079226_10004210_pt1 | contig 10983 bp, 11 predicted proteins | sample Poulit2014_FD_76345 | JGI IMG/M metagenome (GOLD analysis project Ga0079226, IMG submission 76345) | Agricultural soil microbial communities from Georgia to study Nitrogen management - Poultry litter 2014 | ecosystem: Environmental > Terrestrial > Soil > Agricultural land | place: USA: Georgia...
ATACCTATTAAAGTTGAACCTAAAAATCCTGACGGTCTGTTTTTAAATTTTAATTTCCTCTCTTTCATCAAGAAATTAAAATTAAGCACGCCGGTAATGATAAGCCCGAAGAAAATAATAAGGATAGAACCCAGTTGTCTGATCAGATTCGCATGTTCAATCAATATTCCGCCTAAAAAGAACGTGCCAAACCCCAAGGCTATATAGAATAAGCTGAAACTCACAAGAAAGAAAAGTGTGTGGAATATTGCGCGTGCATTGAATTTTTGATTTTCTACTTCATTATAACTCATTCCTGTTATGTAAGAGATAAAAGTAAAGTAAAATATAAAAATAATGCTGGTATGCTATGAATACTTTTGTTATAGTTGGGATTGTTTTAGGAGGTTTTAATAACGAAAATACTGAAAATATAAGAGGTATCATAATCACTTTATTCATTACCAATTTTTCTAATGGTATAGCTAGTTACATTATTTTTAAGTCTAAAGACTATTTGACGATGGATAAGAAAAACTTTAAATACCAATTGGAATTATAAATTTTATATTGAGTAGTTTTAACTTAAGCATAAAATAATTTTCCAGAAATGTATCGCCACATTTCTGGCTATAGTAAAAATATACATTCAACAATAATTATAAAGTCATGGGTCTACCTCTTTTCAATAAGGAACATACACTAGTTCAATTCAATAAAGCAATTGAAGAGATGATTGCTTCTCTTTAGAAGTATAATGTTTATTTATCGATATTTACTTAGAAAGATGAATTTATAGACAAAAATCAACTATTTTTTACTGCCGACCAGCATACATTTTAATACCTAATTAATACCTTTTATAGAAACTGCATGAAATAGTATGATGTTAATAATTGAAGGAAACGTTGATATATCAATGTTAATGAAGTATATCATTCACTATGAAAAATCGAAAATTTTTGAGCGTAAAAAACCAGGTCTTAAGAAAGCACGTAAATCACCACAGTTCTCAAAACGTTAAGAACGTTGTTATATTAATGTTTACAGCACTCTTTGGATTATTCCAAAGAGTGCTTTTTTACTATTCATCAATAATAATTTGTATGTGATATTATATGATTAAGAGATACTATCTAGAAAAGAGGTGAGGTTAATTTGGATATATTGGATATTATCAAGAATGGTGAAAGTAATACAGTTGAATTTAAGAGTTGGCAAAAACCATCTAATTATAAAGAGCTAATAGAATTATTAGTTAAAGAAGCAGTGGGTTTTGCTAACACTAAAGGTGGAACTATTCTTGTAGGTGTTGAGGACAATGGTGATATTACGGGTTGTGATAATTTTGAAACTCAAAATATTATCGAATCTATTTATGATAAGACAGTTCCAAATTTGTTTACAGATATTGTAGTCGAAAAAATTGAGGGCAAAAATGTTTTAGTAATAACGGTTGAGCAGAATGTTAATAAAGTCTCTACATCTAAAGGTGTTTCTTATAGACGATTAGGAAAAAATACAAAACCTGATTATCCAATGGAATATAGTTCTAATAGAATAGATGGTTTTAGAGGAGATTACTCATCAAAAATTATTGAACCATCAAATAAAAATGATATTGATTTTTACGAGGTTGAAAATTTAAAACGTAAATTGCAAGCGCGTGATAAGGACTCCACATTATTTAATTTAGATGATATTAGCTTTTTAAAAGACTTAGAACTCATCGAGATAGTAGATGAAGAGCTAAAACTTACTGTTGCAGGTTGTTTATTTGTTGGAACGGAACAAGCTATATCAAAACTTCTACCTCAAACAGAAATAATTGTATTAACTTATAAAGAAGGTATAACTGAATATCATAAAAGATTAGAGCTAAAACTCCCATTACTAAGGTCATTGGATAGAATCGAACATATCTTTGAGGATCAAAATACTATACAAAATATCCAAGTTGGTTTATTTAAATTAGAGGTATTAGATTATCCTGTCAATGTATTTCAAGAAGCGTTATTAAATGCTATGACGCATAGGGATTATGAAAATCCCTCATCTATTATTATTAAATTTTATCCCGAAGAAATACATATTGAGAATCCAGGTGCATTTCCTGAGGGTATTAATAGTAAAAATATTATAAGTCATCCCTCTACCCCTAGAAACAAATTAATTGCGGAAACTTTTCAAAAGTTAAAGTATGTTCAAAGGTCTGGTCAAGGTGTAGATATTATTTATAAAGATATGTTGGCATTAGGAAAGTCAGCGCCTGACTATACGCTTTATAGTAATTCTGTTCGACTCATTCTTCGCAGTGTTATGGAAGACATTGAATTTTTAAAATTTATTACAAAAGAGGAAGAAAAGCATAGTGCATTTTCAGTCCAAGAGATATGTATACTGAAATATATAAAGAATAACAAGAAAATATCAATATCCCAAGCAGCAGAGGTTGCCCAAGTGAGTCATCAATCTGTACAAGTAATATTAAATGATCTTATTCAAAAAAAGAATTTGATTCAAAGAGAAAATAGAAATAGTTATATGTTTACGCACAGAGTTTATGCAGAATTTGAAAATCAAATTGAGTATATAAAGGATAAGGGATTTGATGAGTTTAAAGGTGAGGCTATGATATTAGAATATCTGTCTGAAAATGAGTTCATTACGAGAAGAGAAGTCGAGAGGCTATGTGGCTTTTCAACAACTACAAGTAAGAGAATTTTAAAAAGTTTAAGAGATAAAGACAAGATAGTATTAGTTGGGCAATCTTCATCAAGTAGGTATAAATTAAAGACGGATTATTATGATTAGTTTTTAATAAACAGTAAAGGGTGGACCGAGATGGACCAAGAATGGACCGAGAATGGACCGAGCTGGTCCGAGAATGCCCAATTTGATGCTTTAATATCAATGGAGATAAAATTTCTTTCGTTTCTATTAGATAAAAATTCAATAAGTCATAGAGATATTCAAGCACTATTAGATATAAATTCTATTGAACTAAGCAAAATGATTATTCATCTAGAGAAATTAGATATTATCGAAAGAAATACTATTAATAATATAGAATTTTATAAATTAAAAAATATTGATAAAACAAATGATGAAGTTAATAGAGAAAAGATTATTAATGGAGTAAAAGACAAGCTGAAAGGGAAAATAAGAGTAAGACCGGAAGTTTTAAAGCAATTAGTTTTAGAACTATGCTCTGATGACTACTTTACTATTAATCAAATCTCAAGCGTTTTAGGTCGTACTGAAAATCATATAAGACAAAAAATAGTACTACCACTAGTTTCGGAAGGAAAGTTAGAATTAAAATATCTTGATAACCCTACACATAGCAAACAAGCATATAAGACTAAACCCTAAGCATATAAGACTAAACCCTAAGCATATATGCTAAACCCTTAAACATATATGTTTAAGTATTTATAATGATTTTGGAAATTTAAATTGAACTTTATGAAGGAAGAACAAGTTATTTTGAATATAAATATGTACTAAGTGAAAGTAATTACTATGAGATAAGTATTGAATAAGAAAGTCCTTATGCAATATAGAATAATAAATATAAATCTGGGTGTAGAATTTTGTGGACAAGTAATATTAATTTTTAAAAGATATAATTGAATAATTTTTGAGGAGTAGTAACTCAATGAGTTATAAATTAAATGATAAAGAATTATAAGAGCATTAGGGAGATCAGCCCACTTTTATTCAATCATCTATTGTCAGCTTTGATAATCGAAATGAAAATGAAGTAAGAAGAATAGCCACAAGTTTAAGAATTATGTTTCATCAAACTAGGCGTTCAAAATCTTTGTTTCATCAATTAGAGTTAAATCAAAAATTATTTTTATGGTCATCCGGCGGATTATACACTCCATCAAACTTGTTATCCTCTTGGACACTGTTGAAATTAAAGCAAGATATAAATGGCTTGTCTTATGAGCCACTGGGATTAGATAATGAGAGAACATTCTATCTGTGTTTTGATGATTCATTGGGTCAAAAATATGCAGAACTAGTTAAACATAATTCATTAGGCTGGAGTGATGGATGGGGGAATGCGGTAAGTAATAATCCAGTGTATAATGCTGTAAGACAAATAGCACAAGAGGTTATCATCTCATATGATAAATTTAAAATTGGAGTTTTGAGTAGATATAAACAGAAAGACAAAGATTTTGAAATGAGATTTTTTGACGAAACTAGAAGATATAAATGGTCAAGTACAGAAATAAATTATTCTGAGGAAACACTACAGATTGTTAATCAATTTACAAGAGAGTTAAGAACTATATATATTCAAGAAACTAAGTATGGGTCTAGGTTTGAACTAATATTAAGGTAACAAATCAAATTAATTTACAACGACCTAAAATTTTACTATTGGAAGTTCTTTTTACATTTAAGATGAAGTAGATAGCTCACCTCACTTAATTATTGATCATAATAATGACTATTTATAGGAGAGACTAAATGAAAGAAATTTTGCTAAAGAATAAAAAGTTTGTTATTATCACATTTATCTTAACGTTATTTACTGCTATGCTAACTGTCTCTGTTCCAATTCTTATATCTAATGTTTTCAATAATAACTACACAATCAACACAAAAATCTTTGTTTTAATTATCGTATTTATGTTTGTTACATATGCAATACAAATCGCAATGGTAATTATTCGCGAGAATTTTGCTCTAAAATTTAATACAGATTACTCAAAAGAGCTTTTTTCTAAAATGTTTAATATGAAATACGATTCCATTTTAAAACAAGGTTCTACATATTTAATTGATCGCATTGGTCAAGTGGTTAATAACTTATACTTATTTTTAATCAACAGTCTTGTTGGCATTATTAGCAATGTAATTATTATTGTTGTTTCACTCATACTTATTGCTATGATTAATGGCTACCTATTTCTAATGCTACTGGCTCTCGTTCCAATCAACTACATCGGTTACAAATTCATCAATGAAAAGCTACATGAGAAGAGTAAAGTTATGCAAGAGAATACTTCTTTAAGCTACAAAGAATTAATATCTGTATTTAAAAATACAGATATGATTAAACAAGAAAGTGATTATTCAAGAATTGAGAATTTAATTTCACCATCGATCAATAGAATTTACCATTCAATGGCAAGTGTGAATAAGTTTGGACAAAGTACAAGTCTAATTATCAAACTTTTGAATAGTTTTGTTCAAAATATCATGTTCTTTGTTTTAGCTTATCTAATTTTCATTGGAGAAACTCAGGTTGGTGATTTAGTTATCGCAAGTATCGTGTTACCGATATTCTTTACAGCTCTCCAAGCATTCACAAATGTAAACTTAGAATACCGTGACTTAATTGTGTCTAAAGAATTTGTTGATGAAAGTATCATCAATGAACTAGAAATATATAAAGAAGTATTTATAGACACGATTGAATCTATTCATTTCGGTACTGTAGAATTCAGTGTTGGTGAGAAAAATTTTTCACACATCTTTAATAAGACCTTCACACCGGGTGATATTGTTTATGTAGACGGTCCATCGGGATCAGGTAAAAGTAGTTTAATGAAAGCTTTATTAAAATTTAGAGAATCTACTGGAATAAAGATAAACGAACAAAATCTAGAAGATATTAACGTTCAATCATTACGTACTCATATGTTTTACTTATCTCAAGAAACATCAATCTTGCCATTTACTTTAAAAGAAAATATCTCATATGGAGTTGAAAATCCTTACTATGACTGGAGTGGATTGGAAAAATCTGAGTTGATGGGTTCTATTCTAAAAAATCATGGTTTAGACGAAAAGCTTTTAGATCAAGGTAGCAACTTATCTGGTGGAGAAAAACAGAGAGTCATGCTAGCTAGGTTATTGAAGGAAGACTATGATGTGATTATTTTAGATGAAGTAACCAGTAATATCGATAAAGAATCACAAGATATTATCTTAAATACTATATTGAATAGAATGAAAAATAAAATTGTGTTTATGATATCCCATGACACAACTATTAAAGATTTTTGTAATTCAAATATTAAGATTTATTAATGTTTAAATTAAGTAACTTTATTGAAATTTATAATGTAGTATTAAAAGCCTGTTTTAATACTACATTTCTAATCTCTATTTTTTCCATATTACTCATCTTGATAACTGTAATTCTAAATCTCTAATTGTATAATCTTTTTCTAGGTAAGAAAAGCCGTTTAATAAACTCTTTATTTAAATAAAAAAATAAACTTATTACTACATAATAATTACCAATCATTAGATAATAAAAAATTAAATTTTATTTACTTTTTTATTGTTAGCGATTACAACATCATTAATATAATATTTAAATATCTGTATATTTAAATATCTGTATATTTAAACGGTATAAGTGTTTTAATCGGAGGAATATTATGAAAAAACTAAGAGTTTATGCTTTATTATTCTTATTAATGTCTATAATCACTCTAATAATGGATTTTAATAAATTTTGGGGTATTATTACTGCAATTATTATCGTTACTATAGTTGGTTTAATAGAACATAAATATAAAAAAGGAGATGAATAATAAGAAGAAAATTATTAGTGTATTTTTAACAACTGCATTAATAGTGACAGTTTTTAATTGTTTCATGACCTATATCAAACTCTTTCGAAAGTTTCATTGCATCGATACCATCATCATATCTTCTTATTATTTCTAACTTTAATTCAAAACTATATTTTGACATACAAATAACCCCCTAAATTCGTGTTCGGATTTAGGGGTCAGTGCATTTAATGCGCTTGTTTTTTTACAGTTAATTTATAATTAACGGTCTGGTATAATTTCGTCTAAAAACTCGCCATATTTCCCTTCATTATTTTTGGTTAATAAATGACTGTAATTATCTAAGATAGTAATATGTGTTTTCCAGCCGTTTTCTCTATAAAATTCTTCTCCTTGTTTACTTGCTGTTAAAGCGTCAAAAGGATGTTCTTTGCTGACGTCTCCTGTATCATGTTCTCCTACAATCCAATAGATAGGGAAGTCACCTTATTATATCTTTTTTTGGAATACGATCGCTTATATTTTCAACCTTTGGAGAACCGCCTCCTCCAAAAAGAACAGCGCCACCTTCTTTAATATCTATATCTTTAAGCTTTTCAATTAGCCAATAAGATGTAATTTCGGCACCACTTGAAAAGCCACCTATCCAAAGATAATCATAATTTGGAAGAGAATGAATTAAATCAGTAAGATAATCTGAATTAAGATCACCTTCTTCCCACCAAGTATCATATTTTGTTGAAGGTGTTTTAGGGACTACTAAAGTTAAATTCTTCTCTTTTGCAACTTGTCGGATACCTTTTGAGCCTTCTAAATAATCTTTTGACTCTGGATTAAAGTATTCAAAAGCTCCATCACCATGTAGCCATAGGAGTATGCCCTTAGAATTTTTTATAGGATATATCAAATACTCGCCCTCGCGTCCATTAGACGAAGTAAATGTTTTGGTAGAAAGGCTATTTATTTTATAAATAAAAAATATAAGTAATAGTGTTACTATAATGACAAATAATGTCCACTTTAATTTAATGTCCAATTTTAACTCCCGTGAATAAATATATAATAAATTTATTTTTGCTTCATTAAAAGTAATCCAGCAAATACAATAGGAAAAACTAAAATAGAAATAGGTAATACACTTGAGGTAGCTTCAGATCTTAAAAAGTTTAAATAAATTATTTTGTTATCTTTAATCATATGTTATCATCATTTACCTGATAATTTATAGAAGTATTGTAATCCTTTTCGTTATATAGATATATTTTTTGTTTAATTAATAAAGTAAAAGTAATATTTTTCTCCCCTCAAATTATTCTTTGTTTTATTAGGTTAACTCCCTCATGGCATAAGTCAAAGAGTCTTTTTTACTCACCTGTATCTAACAATCTGTTTCATATCCAACATTATTTCAAAAAAGCAAGTAATTTTCCGAAAATATTGAATAGTTTTATTTTCTCGAATTTGAAAGAACTTGTAGCAAATTAAGTTTACTGTGCTATAATAGTCACAGCGATTTTTGATATATTTCAAACAAGCTTTTATTTTACATTAGAAAGGAGTTCATAAAATTAAATACTTAAGAATTATAATTCTAGTAATATTACTCCTGAACTACTCCTATACACCCGCTTTGGCTTCTTATAACAGTACTGAAAATAACGAACTTCTAAATTTGAGATTAGATACTCAACAAGATCATTTAGCACAATGGCAAATCACAATTAACACGGACAGAAATGAAATTAAGCATCATAAATTATATTTAACTTTAACAGGTAGTCATGTTTTAGATGAGCAAAATCTTAAAACAGAGCTAGATAAACATAATATCAACTACGACAAAACTGGAAACAACACGTTTGTTTTAGAAGTCAGTGAAGACTTTGAGCAAGCTTCTTTTTTTGTAAAAACTACAGATACAACCAAACAATCAGACAACACAATGAAGATATCTGCGGTTATAGATGAAGTACCAGTAGAATCTAGTGACATCGCTCATCACTTTGAAGATATTTCAGTGCCTATTGATTATGGTAACGCTTTAACAGATGAAATGCCTGTCATAGAAGTTCAGTTAATAAACACTGCAACAAAAGAAGTTCTTGCGCGAGGCACAAACACATCTGCTAAAAGTCAGATAAATTTCGAGCAAGTAAGAATGTATGACGATGAGAACCAAAAAATCAATTATGAACTATCGATAAATCCAGTAGAGGGATTTGAGATAAAAGAAAAAGATTTTAGTATATTTGTAAAGAAAGCTGAAGAAGAAATTGAACAAGAACCAGAAGAAGAAATCGAAGAAACAAATAAAGATGAATTAGTCGAAGAAAATAAAGAAAATCTCATAAAAGAATCGGAATTTCATAAAGAAGAACCGGTTGAGAAAGAACAAGGGAAATCAGAAGAGCTAGAGGAAAAAGACATCGCTCATAAAGAAGCATTAGAAAAAGATATAAAAGATATATCTGAAAGTAAATCTGAAGCGGAACCTAAAGAAAAAGCAACGGTATTTAGAAGCTTTAGTAGAAATTCAGTTCAGCCGATGGTTGCGAATAATGGGCTTACGTATAGTGACGGGAAAGAGACTATAGTTTCAACCTATTTCGGTATAGTGGACCAAGGGCATATCACTATGTCTTTAAAAGGTGAAATGAATCAGACACAAGATATTATAACTTGGAATTTCTCAATACGATATGAAGCACCTCTAGGAAGACCATCTTACTTAGTAAATCTTTCTGTTTCCGACGGGTTAGCTATGCCAAGTAATGTGACAATGAAGAAAAACTCCGAATCTATAAAACAAGTGAATATTAGTACTATCGATGGTCAGCCAGGAATTAATTTGGATAGACTGAGTAGAAATGATGTAACTACTATAACTTTTGTTACACCAATTACTAAAAAAGGACTAGATAACTATAGCTTGATTATAGGGAATTACAAATATACAGAGCTACTTTTATCATATCGGTTAGAAGGAATCACGAGCACCGTAACAAGAATCAGTAATCCACCTATCATCAAACCTGTATCAAATTTAGATACTACGATTACTGGTACGGCGAGGCCTGGGGAGACCGTGACTATTAAAAATAATGCTGGGACAATTCTCGGTACTGCGATGGCAAATAGTAGTGGTTATTATCAAGTAACTATACCGAAGCAAAATGTTGGAACGGTACTAACAGCAACTGCTAAGAGCTCAGGTTCTATTCAAAGTGAACCTACACAGACTACGGTCACTGGTGTTTTTGATCTCTCAATAAAAAAAGTAAATCCAAACAACGCGCCCTTAAAGGGTGCAACCTTTACGTTATCGGGAAATAACTACAATCAGTCTCTCACGTCTGATACTAACGGCAACATTCGCTTTCCAAACCTAAAGCCTGGTACTTACACGCTTACGGAGACGTCTGCACCACCGGGTTACATTCCAGATCAGACACCGCACACTATTGTCATTCATGTTGACGGTACAATTACAGTCAATGGTTTAACAATTCAAGGCGCCTACCAATCAGTAAGTCATCCAATCGTCGGATCTATTCAAATCAAAGCAATTGATTTTACTGATAAAAATCCACTACCCGGCGTGAAATACCAAATTAAAGGCACTAAGGTGACCGCAACTTCTGACAGCAATGGTATTTTATCGTTTAATGATTTACCTTACGGCGATTACACACTCGTGATGGTAGAAGCGCCGGATGGTTATAACTACGACGCTTCAGAAGTGGCAATTACTTTAGATAAACAGACGGTTCTTAAAGAAATCCAACTAGAAAAACGGATGCTACCTGATACAGGTGGTCCGGGCACTTTAATCTTTATACTGATTGGTGGAATGCTTGTATTTATCAGCATAATTTTAAAAAACAAAACAAATTCAGGAGGCATTTAAATGTCAAAAGTTTTAAACAAAATTTCAATCATTCTAGTATTAGCACTCATGTTTAGTCTAACACTTCCAAATAACACACAAGCTGCAGATACTACAACAAATCTTACAATACATAAGATTACAGGAGACACTGCGCGTACGGCAACTGACGGAGAACTGACTGGTCGTGAAACGCCAGTAGGGAATCCAATTTCAAATATTTCATTCACGTACTGGAACGTTACTAAAGAACAATTTGATGAAATGCATGATAATCCAGGGAAATATACAACAGCAAGCGAAGTAGAAACCTATGTAGGGAAACCTGCAACGGATCAGACTGGTAAAACAGCAGCGGATGGTACAGTTACAGTTAATGGCCTTAAAGAAGGCTACTACTGGTTCATTGAAGATGAATCATCTGCAGTGCAATCAGCTACAGCTGTTCCTTTTGGACTAGATTTACCAATCTCAAATAGCGACGGAACAGGGTACATCAATGACCTCCACGTTTATCCTAAAAACACGTTAGAAGAAACACCAACAATTGACAAAGACATCATGTCA
>Ga0079226_10004211_pt1 | contig 10983 bp, 13 predicted proteins | sample Poulit2014_FD_76345 | JGI IMG/M metagenome (GOLD analysis project Ga0079226, IMG submission 76345) | Agricultural soil microbial communities from Georgia to study Nitrogen management - Poultry litter 2014 | ecosystem: Environmental > Terrestrial > Soil > Agricultural land | place: USA: Georgia...
CTGAGTTTTTCTGTGGCAGCTTTTTCTTTTTGTTGTGCTTGTTTTAATTGGAGGGCAGCAGTGGGAGTGCGGCTCATATATTGAGCTTCAACCCAACCCGTTACGCCGGCTGCACGAATTTGCACCCAATCAGCGTTAGCAGGCCATTGTAAAACTTCGACTTTGGTGCCGCTCTTAATGCCACGATGAACCACACGATAATTGCTACCGGCTTGGGCACGCATGGGCACATAAAAACTGTCGTTGATCCAACCTGAAGCTGCTTGTGCATGGGAAGGGGAGAAAAAGCTAATGAGAAAGATGGCTAAAAGTAATTGTCGCATGGCGTTTCCTTTTTTACACATAAAGCTATCAGGACAGAGCGAGGATGTAAGGCTTAACAGTAACATCGCTGTAGACGCCTGCCTCTATGTAGGGGTCTTCTGCAGCCCACTTTTTTGCTTCCTCTAAGCTCGGAAATTCGGCAATAACGAGGGAGCCCGTAAACCCAGCTTCCCCGGGCTCTGCTGTGTCTAAAGCGGGGTGGGGGCCAGCAACAAAAAGCCGCCCTTGTTGCTGTAATGCTTGCAAGCGTTGCAAATGAGCTGGCCGTGCAGCCATGCGCTCTGCTAGTGTGTTTGGGGCATCAGTGGCGATGATGGCGTAATACATGCAGGTTCCTTAGTGCGGTTATTTGTTATTCGAGCTCTCATTAAGTTTTTCGATGAGCTCGGCTCTTGCCTCGGTGGGTAGGCGGCGGTAAGCAACAGTTATCAACACAGGGTAGAACACCAGATTAAGCGCGGTGAAACCAAAAAACTTTACGTTAACCCAAGTTGCTTCAGAAAAGCTGTAAGCAACAACAATGTTGAGCACAGCAAGGAAAATAAAATAGCCGCTAAACAGTAAACTGAAAAGACGCCAGTCTCTACGCGTGTAAGGCGGTACATAGCCTAAACTTTTTAAGCTTATAGCTTCAATCATTCTTTGTAAAAATGATCGCCTAAAAAATTCACCGACCAATAATGCGCCTGCTAACACCCCATAAATGATAGTGGGCCGCCACATAATGAATTTTTCATTTTGCAGTGCCAGCGTAAGGCCACCAAAAACAAGTGTAATAGCAAAAACAACAAGATGGAGGTTGTCGACTTTGCGCCATAGTAAAAAACTGGTGGTAATTTGAAACAGGCTAGCGAGCAAAATGCCCCAGGTGGCTAAATAGATATCTTTGCCACTGCCAAAGTAGAGAATAATGAACACCACCGCCGGTAGGTAGTCTAGTAATCGCTTAATCATTCCATAACTCATTCATTTAAAAGCCCGTACTAAATACCATTCCTTGCCAGTGTGCAAGCTAGAACCTGCTTTCGTTGCGGGCAAAGGTTGGCGTGACTAAGCCGTAAAGAGTACTCTATGGGCAATAACAAGGAATCTTTATGAGCAAATTTCTATATGATTATCACAGTCATACCACGGCTTCAGATGGTGCATTAACACCCACAGAATTAATCAATATGGCAGCAGAAGCCGGTGTTGATAGTTTTGCGATAACAGATCACGACACAGTAGCTGGATTAGCTGAAGGGCAAGCAGCAGCTGCAAAAGCAGATATTGAATTTATTACAGGTGTGGAGTTATCGGTAAATTGGGCAAACAGTGAATATCATCTGGTTGGCCTTGGTATGGATGTTGAACATGAGCGTTTTGCACATTTGATTGAAGAGCAACAAGCCGCCCGTAAAAAGCGCGCACAAATAATGGGGCAGCGCCTTGATAAAGCCTGTGGTACTAATAATGCCTATGAGCAAGCATGTGAGTTAGCTGGGACTGGGGCACCAGGGCGTCCTTTTTTTGCACAGTGGCTAGTGTCTATTCAAGCAGTGCGCGACCATGAGCACGCCTTCAATCGTTTTTTGAGGCAGGGCCGTTCCGCATTTGTTAAAACACCTTGGGTGAGCTTGGCAGATGCCACCACGATTATTAAAGAAGCGGGTGGAGTGGCCGTGTTGGCGCACCCTCTGCAGTATCGATTAACAAAAATGAAACTGCGCCGTCTTTTGGCTGAGTTTTGCACTATGGGTGGCAAAGGGCTTGAGGTGGCTTTGCCGCGCTTATCTGTACAACAAGAACAGCTCATGTACGATTGCCTGAAAGAGTTTCCTTTGTATGCCTCAGGTGGTACGGATTTTCACCATCCAAAGCAAACATGGCTAACGCTAGGGCAGTTACCAGCCTTACGTGAAGGCACCCCTTTTATAAGATCGCTGTTATGTTCTTGAGTAAAACAAGGAGTCTATTTTGACTAAAGTGTTACATATTCATCCCGTAACACCACAAGAACGCTTAATTCGTGAAGCGGTGGATGTTATACGTGCCGGCGGTTTAGTGGTTTATCCCACTGACACCACCTACGCTATTGGTTGTGGTGTGGGTGAAAAAGCGGCATTAGATCGATTAATTCGCCTGAGACAGTTAGATAAAAAGCACGAATTTACGCTTCTTTGTGAGGATTTATCGGTACTTTCCACCTACGCTAAAGTGGCGAATACTGATTATCGGTTACTGAAAGCTAAAACACCGGGTGCTTACACTTGGATTCTGCGCGGCACATCTGAGGTGCCACGGCGTTTAATGCACCCCAAAAAACGCACTATCGGTATACGTGTGCCCGACAATGAAATCTGCCAACGCTTATTAGCAGAGCATGGTGAACCTATCATGACATCCACGCTTTTGCTGCCAAATGATGAATACCCCTTGTCGGATCCCGTAGACATCAAAACGTTTCTTGATGGGCAAGTGGATTTAATCATTGATGGCGGCTTTGGTGGCTTAGATGAAACCACCGTTATTTCTTTAGCTGAAGGCGAAGGGCCTATAGTTGTTCGTGAAGGCGCAGGGCCACTCGATGATATCTATTAAACACAAGAGGCACTAAGGGTGTAATTTACACCTTATTCGCTATACTTAACCTTTCTTTTTTAACAATCACTGGAGTCTGCTTTGAGCTCTACCGCATCATCTCAACGCGTTGTATCTGGAATGCGTCCAACGGGACGTTTGCACCTTGGCCACTACCATGGCGTATTACAGAACTGGGTGCGTTTGCAACATGAATATGAGTGTCAGTTTTTTGTAGCCGATTGGCATGCACTGACCACAGAATATGAAAACCCAGAAAGCATTGAAAATAATGTTTGGGACATGGTGGTAGATTGGTTGGCAGCAGGAATAAACCCTTCAGCGGCTACTATTTTTGTGCAGTCACAAGTGCCTGAGCACGCTGAGTTACATCTACTGCTTTCTATGATGACGCCACTCGGTTGGTTAGAACGTGTGCCTACTTACAAAGACCAACAGGCAAACTTGAAAGAGAAAGATTTGGCCACTTATGGTTTTTTAGGTTACCCACTCTTGCAGGCCGCTGATATCTTAATTTATCGCGCTGGATTAGTGCCAGTGGGCGCCGATCAAGTAGCTCATGTGGAAATTACACGTGAAGTAGCACGCCGTTTCAACCATTTATACGGCCGTGAGCCAGGTTTTGAAGAAGCTGTAGAAGCTGCCATCAAAAAAATGGGCAAAAAGGCGAGCCGTGTTTATCGCGATTTGCGCCGTAAGTACCAAGAGCACGGTGAGCAAGAGGCTTTAGATACAGCTAAAGCTTTGGTGATGGATCAACAAAACATTACCCTCGGAGACCGCGAACGATTATTAGGTGATTTAGAAGGGGGTGGAAAAGTTATTTTACCCGAGCCACAAGCTCTATTAACCCCTGCATCACGTATGCCTGGGCTTGATGGCCGCAAGATGTCTAAATCATATAAAAACTATATTAGTATTCGCGAAGAGCCGGCTGAGGTGGAGAAGAAAATCCGTAGCATGCCCACTGATCCAGCCCGTGTGCGCCGTACTGATCCAGGCACCCCTGAAAAGTGCCCAGTGTGGGAGTTGCACAAGATCTACTCTAGTGACGACACCAAAGAGTGGGTACATGAGGGATGTTCTGCAGGTAGCATTGGTTGCTTAGATTGCAAGATGCCATTGATTGAATCTGTGCAGGAAGAACTGGCGCCGATCCGTGAGCGTGCTAATGAATTAGAGCGCAACCCAGATATGGTGCGCAGCATCGTGGCAGAAGGTAACGAAGTGGCACGTGAACGAGCCCGTGCGACATTGAAAGAAGTGCGCTCAGCAATGGGGCTCTCCTATCGTTAATTTATCATCATAGTGTTGAAATAATGACCAATGCAGCAGTGGAAGAGGGCAATGAAAACCTTGAGCCGTACCAATTCGGTTTGCTGTACGGTGAAGTTATTTCAGAGCTTCCAGATGATCTATATATCCCACCTGATGCGCTAGAAGTGATTCTAGAGGCCTTTGAAGGGCCTCTAGATTTGCTTTTATATCTTATTCGCCGGCAAAATCTTGATATTCTATCTATCTCCATTGCTGATATTACCGAGCAATACATGGAGTACGTCGAATTAATGAAGTCGGCCAATTTTGAGTTGGCAGCTGAATATTTGGTAATGGCGGCGTGGCTTGGTGAAATTAAATCTCGCACCTTGTTGCCGCGCCCAGCTGCAGAGGATGAAGATGAGGATGTTGACCCCCGCGCAGAATTACTTCGTCGATTACAAGAATATGAAAGATTTAAAAAAGCAGCGGAAGATATAGATGCTTTACCGCGCAATGAACGAGATACTCATATTGCGCGTGCACATATGGTGAAGACAGCTGCCCCAGCTTTGTTAGCTGAAACCACGTTGGAAGAACTGTTGGATGCATTTCGGGGGCTTCTGCACCGTGCAGACATGTTTGAAAGCCACCACATTACTCGTGAACCTTTATCAACACGGGAAAGAATGAGCCGTGTGCTTGAGCAAATAAAAGGGCAAGGTTTCGTTTCTTTTCATAGTCTCTTCTCTATTGAAGAAGGGCGCTCTGGCGTGGTGGTTACTTTCTTGGCCATTATGGAATTGGTGAAAACACAACTGATTGAAATAGTGCAAAGTGAGTTTGCCGGCCCCTTACATATACGGAGTAAAGTTCTCCAAGACGAGTTGCATGAGGCTTGATTAAGTGAGTGAAACAGTTCACGGCCAGTTAGTAAATATACTTGAAGCAGCCTTATTTGCTGCTGATAAAGCGTTGACCATCGAGCAGATGCAAAATTTGTTCGATGAGGAGATTCGCCCTGGCAAGGCTGAAATAAAACAAGCTTTGCAGCATTTGCAAAACCTCTATCAAGATCGAGGGGTTAATTTGCATGAATTGGCTACAGGTTATCGGTTTCAAACTCAAGCTTCTTTGTCGCCCTGGGTGCAGCGTTTATGGGAAGAAAAACCGCCTCGTTTAAGCCGCGCTGTATTAGAAACCTTAGCATTGATGGCTTACCGACAGCCCATAACGCGAGGTGAAATCGAAGAAGTGCGTGGTGTGGCGGTAAGTAGCCAAATTGTACGCACCCTTATGGAGCGAGAATGGATTCGCGTAGTGGGCCACAAAGAAGTACCAGGAAGGCCTGCTTTATACGCTACTACTAACGAATTTCTATCCTATTTTAATTTGCGTAGCTTAGATGAGCTGCCCACATTGGCTGAATTACAGTCTATGCTGTTAGAGGAAGCTGATGTTAAGGCAACGAATGAGAAACAAGTGGCTGAGAATGAAGAGTTTCAAGAGCAGTCGCAAGCATTTCCAGATATCATAGAAGACGATATTGAAACATTAGCCGACATAGACATGGCGGACGTTGATTCTGTTCTAGATAATTTTGAGCAACGTATGAAAGAAGCCAACGCTAAGGCTGATGATGAAGAAAACACAAACACTTCACTGCCGGAGTCAGTGTAACTATGAGTGAAAAATTACAGAAAGTCCTTGCTAGAACGGGAATGGGCTCACGCCGAGAATTAGAAACCTGGATTAGTGCAGGCAGGGTCTCTGTGAATGGCTCGATTGCAAAATTAGGCGACCGAGTAACCAGCAAAGATGTTGTGAGAGTGGATGGAAAAATAGTGGACACACCCAAAGAAGAAGAAATTGCTCGCCGTATCATTATGTATCACAAGCCAGCAGGCGAGGTGTGTTCACGTAATGACCCACAAGGGCGGCCCACCGTGTTTGAAAACCTCCCGCGTTTGCGCAACTTGCGTTGGGTACTAGTGGGCCGCTTAGATATCAACACTTCTGGGTTGCTGTTGTTTACTACAGACGGTGAATTGGCACATCGCTTGATGCATCCCTCTAATGAGTTTGTGCGCGAATATGCAGTAAGGGTGCGCGGGCGCTTAACACCAGAGCAGCAGCAAGCGTTGTTAACAGGGGTGGAGCTAGAAGATGGCATCTCTAAGTTTGCTACGTTAGAAGAAGCAGGCGGCGGCGAAGAATCTTTAAACCAATGGTACAAAGTTACTTTGTTAGGTGGTAAATACCGAGAAGTGCGGCGTTTATTTGGTTCACAAGGGTTAGAGGTATCACGCCTTATTCGTATTCGCTTTGGTGATTTGAAGTTGCCACCACAACTGCGTTTAGGACGTTGGGCTGAATTGGATGCTAGCGAAGTAGAAGAAATTGCCAATAGCGTTCAATTGAAATCAAAGCAGTACACAGGCCTATATGGGCGTGCAAGGTTACGGGCACAAAGGCCAGGAGGTAGGCAGCAACGTCCACCTAGAACGGCGCGCAGGCCTCAAGTTCGCGTGCGCAGGAAAAAACGTTAAGGCGTCAACATACACCGGTATCTTTTAACCGAAGTGTTGGTATTGAATTTAATGTAACTGCTACGGTGATAATGGATGATTGATGTAAGCTTGTTAACAAATCACACTTTTTGGTTAGTACTTGGCATGCTTCTAATGATTTCAGAAGTGTTAACGCCCGGTGTTTTTGTTGTTGTTTTTTTTGGATTTGGTGCCTTGGTAGTAGGCGCACTAACGTGGTTGGGCCTTGTTGATAGCTGGGCATGGCAATTAGTTTGGTTTGCCACAGCTAGCCTTGTATCGTTGGTTATTGCACGCCGCCGCTTTCAAGCATTACTAAAAGGCGATGTATCAGGTGCTAGCTATAGTGGCGATAGCGACATGATTGGTAAACGCGTGAAAGTGCTTACTGATTTTAAGAATGGTAATGGTGTAGTATTTTTTCGAGGGGCTCGATGGGAAGCAGTAGCTGATGAGCCCTTAAAAGCTAATAGCGAAGCATGGATAGTAGGGCATTCAAGTATTACTTTGACAGTCTCTAGTAAGCCATTGTAAACATAGATAATTATAAGGATAGAATATGGGCCCAGGATTAGTGTTAGCATTTTTGTTGGTCGTATTTGTTGTGGTGGCGGTGGCCAAAACCGCGCGCATTGTACCGCAGCGTTCGGCTTATGTTGTTGAGCGACTGGGTAAGTACGCTAAAACAATTGAAGCTGGATTTCACATTTTAGTGCCGTTTGTAGATAAAGTAGCGTATCGCCATACGCTCAAAGAAGAAGTAATCGACGTGCCGCAGCAAATGTGTGTTACCAGAGATAACATTCAGGTAGTGGTGGATGGTATTTTGTATTTGCAAGTATTAGATCCTCACGCAGCTAGCTATGGTGTGCACGATTATCGTAGGGCGACAGAAAACCTTGCACAAACCACATTGCGTTCTGTTATTGGTAAAATAGAGCTTGATAAAACCTTTGAAGAACGTGCAGCCATTAACCAACAAGTAGTAGAAGCTTTGGATGAAGCGGCTGAGCCTTGGGGCGTTAAGGTAATGCGCTATGAAATAGCGGATATTCAATTGCCAGCTACTATTCAAGATGCGCTAGAGAAGCAGATGCGTGCGGAGCGTGAGCGTCGCGCTGTAGTGGCAGAGTCTGAAGGTGAGCGCCAGGCAAAAATTAACGTTTCTGAAGGGGCGCGCCAAGAAGCCATTAATTTGTCTGAAGCTGAAAAGCTGCGTCAAATTAATGAAGCGGAAGGCCGTGCACAAGAAATTCGTTTAATCGCTGATGCCACCGCTCAAGGGCTAGAGCGTGTAGCAGCCGCTATTAATAAAGATGGCGGCAAAGAAGCTGTTTCATTACGTGTTGCAGAGCAGTACGTGAAAGAGTTTGGTAAATTAGCGAAGACGAATAACACTATGATTCTTCCCGCTGAATTAAGTGATATGGGCGCAGCAGTAGCCGCCATCACCAAAACATTAGAAGCGGTTAAATCTTAAATCGTCCCCTTGCCACTTGTGGTGTGTTCGTTATCATGTGTCCTCCAAATTTATTAAATTGATGTGGAGGGCACATGGCACAACCTATTCGTGTAGCTATTTTAGGTTACGGTAACTTAGGCCGTGGTGTAGAAGCAGCTGTTCAAAGTAATCCTGATATGCAGTTGGTGGCCATTTTTAGCCGTCGTTCTCCTGATAGCTTTGCGGAGCCAGCTAGTGTGCCGTTCGTTCAAGTATCTAACTTGCCCGAATATAACGGCCTCATCGATGTATTAATTCTTTGTGGTGGTTCAGCCACAGACCTTCCCGAGCAAACGCCTGAATATGTACAGCAATTTGTGGTGGTGGATAGTTTTGATACCCACGCCAATGTGCCTGAGCATTTCGCTAAAGTAGATGAAGCTGCTCGAGCCAATAATAGTTTGGGTGTCATTGCCACGGGCTGGGATCCTGGTTTGTTTTCGTTAAACCGTGTGCTTGCCGAGGCGGTGTTGCCAAAAGGTGATTCCTATACTTTTTGGGGTAAGGGTTTAAGCCAAGGCCACTCTGATGCCGTGCGCCGCGTACCTGGCGTGGCTGCTGGTGTGCAGTACACGCTACCGAATGAAGAAAGCGTGGAAAAGGTGCGTAATGGAGAAAGGCCAGTGTTAAGCACGCGAGAAAAGCATGTGCGTGATTGCTATGTAGTGCTTGAAGAAGGTGCTAACGAAGACGAAGTGCGTGAAGCCATCGTCACTATGCCGAATTATTTTGCAGATTTTGATACCACCGTTACGTTTATTTCACTAGAAGAGCTACAGCGTGACCATGCTGCTATGCCCCATGGTGGTGTGGTGTTACGTAGTGGCGAAACAGAAAACAACCACAAACAAGTGGTGGAGTTTGGGTTACGTTTAGGCAGCAACCCAGAATTTACCGGTAGCGTATTAACGGCCTATGCCCGTGCTGCTCATCGTTTATACCAAGCGGGAGAGCGCGGCGCGAAAACCGTTTTTGATATCCCCATTGGCTTATTATCCCCCTATAGTGCGGAGCAATTGCGAGCCACACAGCTTTAATTAGCGTGTGGTTTGCTTGTATACTTTCGCCTTTTCATCTTTATGCACAACACCATTCAGCAGTTAAGGCTATTAATAGGCCAAGTTTTGAGGGGCATATGCGTCGTTTTTTGTTAGTTACCACTGTAGCCACTATGTTGGCGCCTAGTGTTTCCATGGCTGATTTCAAAGGCTGGGAAGGAGAACTAGGCCTCGATTATTCCATGCAGCGTGGTAATAGTTATTCAAATACATTGGCAACCAGAAATAGAGCAGAACGTGACACCAATAATTGGCGTCATTTAGCGAAGGCAGAAGCTTTAAATAAAGAAACACGCTCAAGCTCATCAGATTCAAAAGAACGTATTGATGAACGTTATTTTAGCTCTTATAAATTAGATAAAAAATTTGGTGAAGCGAATTATCTCTTCAACCAACTGTCAGCTGAAAAGGATAGGTTTAGCGGTTATAACTACCAAGCTACTTATGCTTTTGGTTACGGTCGCCGCATAATAGATAGCCCAAAACATCGTTTAGATATTGAAGCAGGTCCGGGTTTTCGTGTGAGAGAGCTTGAAGAACGCCCTGCAGATTGGAACCCGAATAAAAGCCGTACTGAAAAAGACGGCATCGGCTTGGTGGCAGCGAGATATCGTTGGAAAATTTCGCCTAGCACGCGCTTTGAAGAAGACGTGAGCGCCGAGATAGAAGGCGGTTCTTCGGTTACTCGTTCTGAAACTAGTTTAACTACTAAGGTTAATAGCCGCCTTGCTCTGCGCTTAAGCCATATATTGCGCTATAACAGCAAGCCCTCAGGCGATGATGTGCGCAAAAGTGACCAAGAAACTTTAATTGGTTTGGTGTGGACGCTATAACTTTAAGCAAGTAGTGCGGGCCCATGTTCGTAAATGAACATGGGCTTTTTTATGCTTAGGAGAAAAAATGCTAGGTAATAGTAAACAGGTGGTAACTAACCAAGACGGGCTTCATCCTCGGTTAGCCGAGCATGTGAAGAGGCATTTGTCTACCCCTTGGCGTGGCCCTATTGCTGAGCATACTCAACAAGCTTTTGCAGAGATAGCAGCTTGGATACAGCAAAGCCTTATGGCAAATGCACCGCTTATTTTAGACACAGGCTGCGGCACAGGCCGTTCTAGTGTTTATTTAGCTGAAAAATATCCACAGCATCTTGTTATCGGCATTGATCAGTCGGAAGATCGTTTAAGACGTGCCCGTATACGTTTTCCTAAGCTCCCCCATAATTTATATTTAGCACGTGCAGAAGCTGCAGACTTATGGCGCTTAATGGCAGCGGCAGGGTGGCGTTTGGAAAAACACTTCGTGCTTTACCCTAACCCCTGGCCTAAAGCTGCACACTTAGGGCGGCGATGGCACGGGCATCCTGCTTGGCGTGAATTGTTGTTGCTCAGAGGGGAGTTGGTGTGCCGCTCTAATTGGCGTCTTTATTTGGACGAAATGCAAGCTGCATTAGCGGTGTCGGGCATTGAGGCTCAGGTGACGCCTCTGCATATTGAGGTTGCAGAGGCAGAGCAGGCTATAACAGATTTTGAAGAAAAATATGCACTTAGCCAACACTCATTATGGCAACTAACAGCGCAGCTATAGTTGTTTGAACATTTGCCTATGAGGGATGTCGGCTTCAATAAAAATACCGCCTGTTACGGCAAAACCAGCTGCTTCATAAAAGCTCGTGGCATGTGTTTGCGCGTGTAGATAAATTTCTTTCATGCCGAGC
>Ga0079226_10004213_pt1 | contig 10982 bp, 6 predicted proteins | sample Poulit2014_FD_76345 | JGI IMG/M metagenome (GOLD analysis project Ga0079226, IMG submission 76345) | Agricultural soil microbial communities from Georgia to study Nitrogen management - Poultry litter 2014 | ecosystem: Environmental > Terrestrial > Soil > Agricultural land | place: USA: Georgia...
CTCGTTTTGTCCTGCTCCTTATTAGCTTGGGAACTCTCTTCACCACCCTTGATCCTACTAGCAATCTCCCTAGGGCTTCCTAATTGCCTGATGACCTCTTCTTCCCTTAACCCCTCTTCTAGTTTAATCGCAAAATACTTCTTATAATCTTCTATAATTTCGGCACGTTCATCCTTCGGCAATTCATGCAAAAAGATTCGTAACTCAGATAAAAACTCCTCCTGATTCATAAACAAATCCCCTTTCTGTATCTTTAAATTTATCATATAATTGTTATACTTCATATCATTTTTTTAAAAGAATTCTCCTTAGATGGAAGTGTCTATTTTAATTTGTTATTATGAATATATATATAGGAAGTACTTTATTATTATATGCTAGGTTTTTTGTAGGATAAATCAGTCGGTTTTTCGGTTTAAATATTTTTCAGGTGTTCAAAAGGAGGAAAGGAAGATGGAAAAAACAAAACACACGGGGCCAGTAAAGTTACCTAAAAAACCCGATCCAAGTTTATGGGTAAGTAAAATGCCCTTTGGTCTAGGGAAGGTAAAACCGCATCATATTCGCGATATGGCAAAAGTAGTTTGGGAGAACAAAGATAACTTACCCTATGCTACTCGAATTTTAACCCAAGGGGTATGTGATGGATGTGCCTTAGGAGTTTCCGGTCTCAAGGACCAAACCTTAAAAGGACCACACATGTGCATGACCAGGCTTAACGTTTTACGATTAAGTACCATGCCAGCCATGAAAGAAGACGTCCTTCACGCAGATATTGATGAACTGAGAGAATTAGATAGTACGGAACTTAGAAAATTAGGTAGAATCCCTTATCCATTGATTAGGAAACCAGGAGAAAACAAGTTTAGTAGACTTGGCTGGGACGACGCCTTAGATATGGTCGCTGATAAAATGAAAGAACTCGACCCACAACAATACGCCTTTTATTTAACGGCTCGAGGTATTACCAATGAAGTGTACTATACAGCAGGAAAGGTTGCCCGTTTTCTAGGAACGAACAATATTGACAACGCTTCCAGGATTTGTCACTCTCCGTCTAAAACAGCCTTAAGCCGCTCCCTAGGTATAGGAGCTTCTAGCTGTAACTATAAAGACTGGATTGGAACAGACGTCCTCATATTTTGGGGTTCTGTCGCAGCAAATAACCAGCCTGTTTCCACCAAGTATATGTACGCAGCCAAAAGAAAAGGAACAAAAATTATCGTAATCAACCCATACCACGAACCTTCCATGGATGACTACTGGATCCCATCCGTTCCTGAATCAGCCTTATTCGGGACTAAAATTGCCGATGACTTTTACCAGGTAAATATTGGTGGAGACATCGCCTTTATGCATGGAATTATGAAGCACTGGTTTGAAATGGAGGAAAAAGAAGAAGGCTCAGCTCTCAATCATGAATTTATTCAAGATCATGTAAACGGCCTAGAAGATCTCAGAGAGAAGGTCAAGTCCTTCTCCTGGGAACAATTAGAAGAATCCTCTGGAATTACAAAGGAAAGAATGGAAGAACTAGCGACACTACTGGCAAAGGCCAAATCTGCTGTCTTCGTCTGGGCAATGGGACTTACCATGCACCGCTTCGCAACGGATAATATTTCCCAAGTGGCAAACCTAGCCCTTCTTCGTGGTTTCTTAGGAAGAGAGCATTGTGGAGTCATGCCCATTCGCGGACACTCTGGTGTCCAAGGTTCTGGGGAAATGGGTGCCGATCCCTTCTCCTTACCTGGCGGTGAAATGAATGATGAGCACAGGGAGCGGGTTGGTAAAGTTTGGGACTTTGAAATCCCCAAGTGGCAAGGAGATATTGTAGGTGTCACATTAGAAAATGCCGTCTTGCCTGAAAATCATGATCGGAAACTTAAGCTTTATTACATGTCCGGAGGAAACTTCCTTGAGACCATGCCAAACCCAGAATTCGTAAAGAAAGCCCTGGAAAGCGTCGATATACGAGTCCATCAAGATATTATATTTAATACATCTACCCTAGTTGATGCAAAGGAAGCAGTCATTGTTCTGCCAGCCATGACCAGGTATGAACAACCGGGAGGTGGAACCTCCACATCAACAGAGAGAATGGTTTATTTCTCGCCAGAGATTAAGGGGCCAAGAATTGAAGAAGCAAGATCAGAATGGGAGATTTACGTCGATCTAGCCAAGCGAGTAAAGCCTGAAGAAGCTCATGTGGTTGATTTTAAAAATGCCCAGGAAATTCGAGATGAAATTGCCCTTACAGCACCAAACTATGACGGTATCCAACACCTTAAAAAGCGCGGTGACCTATTCCAGTGGGGTGGAGCTTGGTTATGTGAAGGCGGTATTTGTCCGACACCTGACGGTCGAGGTAATTTAATTGTGGCAGAACTTCCAGAGTTGAGGAAACCGGAAGGACACTTCTACATTACAACCCGTCGTGGATTACAATTTAACTCTATGATTTATGGAGATAAAGATCCCTTCAACGCAGCGGATCGATACGATGTCTTACTAAACGAAAAAGATGCGATCGAGCTCGATATTAAAGAAGATGACGCCATTGTTGTTTATAACAAGTACGGAACATTTCACGGTCGAGCAAAATATGCTAAGATTAGAGAGGGAAATATCGGTCTCCATTGGCCAGAGGGTAACCAACTTATTCCTGAAGGAGTATATGAGCAACACGCTGGTATTCCAGAATATTCCGCTGCAGCCATTGTTGAAAAAGCGGAAACCTTCCACGCTCAAAAGGATAGGAAATACCTTGAGAAACGTGTGAAAGAATTGGAGATGGATCCGAGTTAATTAAAGGAGATGATCGAAATGAGCCAAATCGTCCAAGAAGGATGGAAGATCGTCCGATATAATAAGGGAGAAAAAACATCAGATGCTGAAATAATTGCGACGGAATATCCTTTAACCGTTTATGTAAATGATGAGGAGTTTGCAACCCTGGTCTGTACACCAACTGACATAGAAGAACTTGTCCTTGGTTTTCTTGCTTCCGAAGGTTTTATTCGACTTTATTCAGAGGTAAAAGAAATCCAAGTGGATAAAGACCGTGGCTTTGCCTATGTAACACTACACAAAGAATTGGAACAGAGTCGACACTCTTCTTCAAAACGATTTATTGGTTCCTGTTGTGGAAAGAGTCGTCAGTTTTATTTCCAAAGTGACGTCATGACAGCCAAAACCGTTACAAGTGATTTAACAATCCCTGCCGAAAACTGTTTAGAACTCATGGAATCCTTACAATCTCAATCTAATGATTTTCAAAAAACTGGTGGTGTTCATAATGCTGCTTTATGTACGATTGAAGATCTGTTAGTCATGAGGACAGATATCGGGAGGCATAATGCCTTAGATAAAATTTATGGCCATATTTTACAGGAGAATATCCCTTTACAGGATAAAGTAATCGCCTTTAGTGGCCGAATATCCTCCGAGGTATTATTAAAAATTTCTAAAATGGGAGTTGCCATTATTATTTCTAAATCTGCGCCAACCGATTTAGCTTTAGAATTAGCTAATGACCTTGGCATTACCGCCATTGGCTTTGCCAGGAGAAATAAGATGAATGTCTACACCCATCACGAGCGGGTTATATAATTAAAGGAGCTTGTGAAATACTTTAATTTTTTTAATAAAAGACGAATAGAGCTACTAAAACACGACAGAAATATCCTGTCCTTTCACTCACCGGGTAGAAGGGCAAGATCTAAAAACGGCAATCAATCTTGATTGCCGTTTCTTAGTGTTTACTTTGCCTGTGCGCTAGGGCAAGTAGTATGCAAGCGTCGGGTGCAAAGCCCCAAGCTAGCTTGCCTTCCGATTGCTGATTTTCGAACCCGTATGGTGAGATAAATCTCAGTTATTAGCTCTAAAACGGGTAGTTTACCTCTAGCTAGGATAAAGCACCCCTTGATTTTATACTTATCTTAGGTTACCATGATTTTCAAAAGAAATTATAGGAGAGAAGATTACCTTGTTTAAAAAAAGATACTTTGGAATTCTTATTTTTTTATTAGTTGCCTTGTCCGGATGTCTGAACGACGATGAAGAGGAGCTAAAAAATTATGTTAATTCAATAGAAGACCTGGAGGACTATGAGGAGGACCTTGACCACGAACTGGACGTCCTATTCGAACTTATCGAAGATGGGGAACCAGAAGAAGTTATTGACCAATTAGAGGATGAAATTATTCCTATTATAGAGGATGTATATGATAGGTTTAATAACTTAGACCTAAAAAGTGAAGATGTCATTAGCTTAAATGAACTTATCGTTAAGACCCACTCTTTACAAAAGGATACAATGAATTCTTTACTAGATATCTTTATCCTTACAGTAGAATCTTATGAAAAGGATGATATTGATGGATTCAATATCGATGATGATTTTGAATCCATCGAAAAGAGTGTAAAGGAACATTACGATACGATTCTAGAAATTGAAGAATACTATGAAACTCTTGATGAAAAATACAAAGAATTTGAATACGATCAAGATGAGGTAGATTTACTGAAGGAAGGAGCAAATCCTGACGATGTTCTTTCCGCTTATGGCATGCTAGTCATGGCCTTTACCTTTAATGTCATTGGTGAAGCTCTTGATGACTTAGATAATCTAGATTTCGATGATATCGATTTTGATGACGAAGAAGATCAAGGAAATCAGGAAGTTGAAGAGGATTTAAATACTTCCTCTCTTGATGATTTAGATCTTGACGCCCTACTAGAGGAAAGAGAAAGCCATACTGTTGTATATGATGCTAATCTTACAATTGAAGATTCTGTTATCGTACAGGGACGGACAAACTTACCTGAAGGTGCTGTGATTAGTTTATCAGCCAGAACCTTTGGATCAAGCCAACCCGCTTTTGATCACAAAATGGAGGTCGATGAAGACGGAAGCTTTGGAGTAGAAATTGAAATTGATGAAGAGGACTTTTCAACTACACCCTTCTTATTCCAAATTGCCTTTACCCCGGACTATGAGTACGACGACATGTACGGTGAATATGGTGAATTAATTGATGGTCCCTTCGCAAGAAAATATGCAAGTATTAAAAGAACCCGAAGTGGTGCTATAGGAAGTGTAGTTACCACTTTAGAAAAAGGCGTCCAAGAAAAATTTACAGCAGAAGAATTAACCCCATCTAGCGATCAAGGGGACCTTGAGATTTGGATGGAATTGGAAGACTTCCAAATTCATGATGAGTATTATGATATCGTCTTAAACTCTAATCTCATACCTGTTGTAGATACCCGAGCAGATATTGAAGTTCCTGGATACACAGTTGCAGGCTATACAGCCAGAGGAACAACAAGGGATGACGGATCCGTCCGCATGCAAGTCCCTCGATTAGATGAGGAACTTGAAGATGAAGATGAAGTAAGCTTTATCATAGAGGCTCTAGCAAATAGCACGATTGAAAGTGAAGACTTATACGGAACTTATGGAGATAAATTTGAAGGTGAGCTTACCGAGAAAACGACTCGCGGCCAAAAAATTGTCTATAAGTTTTATTTACAAGATGCCAAATAAATCAATAAACTCCCAGCCAAACATGGAAAATGTCTAGCTGGGAGTTTTTATATCCTCTATGAACGATGGATCTGTACTAAATCTCTAAAGGAGTAAAAATCTTCTACATAAACTAAATGCCATAAGACAAAGACAAGAATAGTCCATATAGGTTGGAAGGCTTGATCTCTCTTATCCTTAAAGTTCTTCAAGAGCTTAAGAACTTCCTTTTTCGACATTAGGTCATCAATTTGACTAATCTCTATTAATTGTTGCGCCCATTCGTAACAGTCTTCCCTCAACCATCTTTCAATTGGCAACTCGGAGTGATTCATCGGTTGCTCCAGTAAAGCCTTAAGGGCTCTAGGGGAAAATTGCTCAGAAACAATTGCACGTAAAAAGGCTCGCCTCCTCTTTTCCTCCTCGGTTTGATTTCTCAATAGCTCAAATAACTGTTCATCTAAGAAAGGAGTTAATAAGGTCACCCTTTGGCTGGAAGACAGCTTTTCCATAAACCTAAGTTTATTCCCAGGTAAGTATGCATGAATATCAGCAAATTGCCGCTGAAGTAAGCTACTTTCCCGTTCGATATCCTTCATAAATCGCTCTTCAGCAGAACTGACGGTAATAATCTTCTTTAATAGCTTCTGTTTAAAGCCCTTTTCAAACAAAGGAAGGGGCGCCTGTAAAGGGTCTGTTCTCTTTTTGATCAAGCGTGGGAAAACCTGCCTGACCCTAGAAAATATATTCTGGCCTTCCCCGTAATCGCCTGCAATGGCTTCGTAACCTAAATCACTAATTGTATGTTCTATATTATTTTCCTTTGCCCATTGATAAAGGAAATATTGACCTACTGTTACAGGGCTTGCGAAGGGATCATCAAGCAACCAAATAACTTTAGGCATTTCCGCCATAAACTCGTCCGGGGTAACCGGGATATGGCTATAATCGATGGTTAGTGCTTCAGCTAGTTCTCTTACGGCAGGGTTAATCTTTTCATTATCTATACTAAGGATCCTTAGATCTTTTACTTGATTTTTTGCCACTTGACCTAGGGCCGCTGTTGATAAAGGGTGTCGATAGAGCAGACCATAAGGTTTGCCTTTCATAAGTCTTGATTCAACTGCTTGTTGGAAACTCTCTTTACTTCTAGCTGTCAGAATCGATTCTCTCTCTAATTCCCTTGGAAAATACCGATGGTCATATCGAATAAACTGAGTGGGCTCCTTCATTCGTTTTATAAAATAATGACCCCGCTTCACCTGCTTAATTCCTTTCGTTAAAGAATTAGGTTCCGGAACATAGCCAAAATCTAAATAATGATAGAAAGAATAATCATCAATTTGCTCATCATAGTGAGAGAACAAAAGGCTCTTCTTTTCACTAGCAAAAATAAGCTCAGCATCACTTTCTGTATAATAAAGTTGTTTCTTCCCAAAGCGATCCCTAGCTCCAACTAAGACCTTCTCCTCCCTATCCCAAATTAGTAGAACAAAGGCACCCTCAATCATGGAAAAACTTTCCGTCTTTTTATGGATATACAAATTAGCCAGAATCTCCTCCTGGGAGGAATCAGTAAAGGAGAATGATTGGTCGACTAAGTAACTATGTAAGCTTGCTAAGTTTGTAATAAGACCTTCCACGATCAGTATGTAACGGTCATGATGAAAGTGATAAGGTTGATTAAGCTCACCAGAACAATGACGGGAAAGAGCAATATGGCAATCATCATACCATTGCTTTTTACCGCGATGGTTCATTCTTGAAGCCTTTTTTCGAATATCTCTTAAATGGTCCTTGCTAAACAGTAAATTTTCTTCTTGTAATAAAACAGTTAAAAGTCCCATTTGTCTCCCCTTCTCAAAATAGGTGTTCTTCTATATAAGACGAAAAACTTTAAAGAAAAGTTTCAGATAAAAGCTAAAAAGCATAGAATAAGTGTTTATTATTCCATGCTTTCTAGTAATAAAGGTTAAATATTTGGCGGTTCTTTAATTTTTTCTGTTACAATGTTTTCATGGACATCAACTTGGTAGGTCTTTCCTTTATATACAAATTTAAATTTACCATTGTTAAAGTCTGTCCCAATTTCTTTATAAAAAATACCTTCGTACTCATTCTTTTTTGATTTTGTGAAGCGAAGTCTTAAATGTCCATTGTCTTTTTCTAAAAAGGCACGAACTCCCGTTTCATAGGAGGTGTCATCATCCGCTTGAATAGATCGATCCATTGAGACGATATGTATGTCTACAAAGGACGAAACTTCCCTTTGAAGCGCACTGGAAAAGGACCCTTTGGTAATTTCCTCCCAGCGGTTTTGTGGAGTTTGACCGATAATCACTTGTGTAATATTAAATTGATGAGCAATATCAGCAATTGCTTTTGAGACGGGACGCTTTTCCTTATCCAAGAGGATAAATTCCTTTGCTTTAAATTGCTTAGATAATTCACGCCACTCATCAACATATCTTGATCTCTTTTCATCAAATTGATCATAAGGAAGTTCATCCACCGTCATCACATATAAGGGACAGTTGATGATTTCGGCCAATTGGTGTCCCCTTTGGATAAGACGCCTTCCGTTTGGCCCATAATAGACACAGACTAAAATGCTTTCTTCCATATGCCCTATTCCATTATTCATTATTAGTTCCACCCCATCATTAAAGCTAATCCATATTTACTTATAAGTAAATAATCATTACTCTCTAGCATATACGAACTTAAGTAAATTTGCCAATTCTTATTCGTAAAATGTGCATGAAACTACTGTTTAGTATATAATAAACGAAGTAAAAACACATATTAGACAGGCTTTTACCCTTTCACTTTATTCTTTTTTCAAAGGAGGTCACCCCTTGAACACAATTATTTTCGCTGTTTTTATTCCCTTTTTAGCAGCTATTATTATCCCTTTCATTCATAAAAATACCAAAATACATTCAGGGTGGTTCGTTTTACTCGTTCCCTCAGCCTTATTCCTACTCCTCATTCAATACATAGGGCCTATTTCGGCTGGAAATACCTATTCATATAGTTTGGACTGGATTCCTACTTTTGATATCTCTTTAAATTTTTATTTAGATGGCCTTAGCTTGATTTTTGCTCTATTGATTACAGGTATCGGAGCCTTAGTTGCACTATATTCAATTTATTATTTATCAAAAAATGAATTACTCGCTCATTTTTATATTTACTTACTTCTCTTTATGGGGAGTATGCTTGGAGTTGTCTTCTCTGATCATCTCATTGGCTTATACACCTTTTGGGAACTCACAAGTATCTCTTCCTTCTTACTGATTGCCTTCTGGTTTCATAGAAAAGGATCAAGATACGGTGCGCAGAAGTCCTTACTCATCACCATTACTGGAGGTATGGCCATGCTTGCTGGGCTATTAATGCTCCAGCATATTTACAGTACATTTAGTATCCGTGAAATGATTCAATCCTTTAGTGACGGAGTAGACCATAGTTTATTTATACCGGCAATGATTTTAATTTTAATCGGGGCCTTTGCCAAATCTGCCCAGTTCCCTTTCCATATTTGGTTGCCAGATGCCATGGAAGCACCTACACCCGTAAGTGCTTATTTACACTCGGCTACAATGGTGAAGGCTGGAATCTACTTAGTAGCCCGCTTCACACCCTTGTTTGCCGGGAATCAAACTTGGTTCTGGCTGGTCACTAGCGTCGGTTTAATCACCTTGTTTTGGGCGGCCTTTACAGCCATTCGTCAGACTGATTTAAAAGCTTTGCTAGCCTATTCAACAGTCAGTCAGCTGGGATTAATTATGAGCTTAATTGGAGTGGGTTCAATCGCCCTATATACAGGAACAGATGCAAATCTTGTTATTTACACCCAGGCTGTATTTGCAGCCCTATTCCATCTGATTAACCACGCCACCTTTAAAGGGGCCCTCTTTATGGTCATTGGAATCGTTGACTATCAGGTGGGGACAAGGGATATTAGGCGACTCGGAGGCTTAATAGCCTTAATGCCAGTTTCCTTTACGATTGCTTTAATTGGAAGCTTTTCTATGGCAGGATTACCACCCTTTAATGGCTTTTTAAGTAAGGAAATGTTTTTTACTGCTATGTTGCAATTGAAAAACTTAGAAGTCTTTTCTATTGATAGTGTCGCCAGCTTATTCCCGGTCATTGCATGGACAGCCAGTATATTCACCTTTATTTACAGTATGATTATTGTTTTTAAAACCTTTTTCGGTCCCCTGGACAAAAAGTCTCTAGGACACATCCAAGAACCAAAACCAGGCATGCTTATTTCACCTCTTATCCTTGGTTTATTTGTGATTACTATTTTCTTCTTCCCAAATGTCATTGGGGAGTATCTGATTACCCCAGCAATGGCCAGTGTCTATCCCTTTGATGCCTTTGCTCAACATTTAAGTTACGACATCAAGTTGTGGCATGGCTTTAATACAGAATTGCTGATGACAATGGGGATTATTATTGTGGGTAGTCTTTTATATGCCAGCTTTGGATCTTGGAAAAGGATTTATAAGCTTTTCCCGGAAAAGCATTCCTTAGACGCCTTGTATAATGGTACGCTAGAGAGGATCGAATCCTTTTCCGAATCTGTCACAAGGAGCTATATGACAGATTCCATGCAGGACTATATTCGATATATTATGGCCTTCTTTATTTTAGTAACAGGAGGATACTTCCTCTATGCAGGAGCCTTCTCCTATAATGCTAGTGAGGATGCTGCCATGAATCCTTTTGTTTGGATCATTGTTTTAATCATGTTTGCGGCAGCTCTATCTATTTTATTTGCAACATCCCGACTATCGGCCATTGTATTTAACGGTGTCATTGGATTTTCAATTGCTACCTTGTTCGTTGTTTTTAGGGCACCAGATTTAGCCCTTACCCAACTCGTTATTGAAACGGTAACAACGGCCCTATTTTTACTCAGCTTTTATTTCTTACCTAAATGGTCTAAGCAGATGAAGAATGTCGAAATTAATTGGACGAATTTGCTGATTGCTATTTCGGTTGGAATTACCTTTACCTTAGTCACTTTATCTGTTCATAGTGAAAGGTTATTTACTTCTATCTCTTCCTATTTCGAAAATGCTTACGAACTTGTAGGAGGACGGAATATCGTAAATGCCATTTTAGGAGACTTCCGTGCCTTTGATACCATGCTTGAAATTATCGTTCTCTTCATTTCGGGAATAGGAGTTTATGCAATTATTAAATCCGGGGAGAAAAAAGGAGAGAAGAAACATGAAAATTAATGAAGTCATTTTACAGTCGATTGCTAAACTTGTCGTCTTCATTATTTTAACCTTAGCCATTTATTTGTTCTTATCTGGTCAACATATGCCCGGTGGAGGTTTCGTTGGTGGACTTGTACTTGCTTCCTCCTTCGTCTTACTCCTTTTAGCCTTTGATATTGAAACCATTGAAAAGAGTTTCCCCGTCGACTTTA
>Ga0079226_10004214_pt1 | contig 10980 bp, 11 predicted proteins | sample Poulit2014_FD_76345 | JGI IMG/M metagenome (GOLD analysis project Ga0079226, IMG submission 76345) | Agricultural soil microbial communities from Georgia to study Nitrogen management - Poultry litter 2014 | ecosystem: Environmental > Terrestrial > Soil > Agricultural land | place: USA: Georgia...
AATTTATTTATTTTTGGATAAAAACTTGTAAAGCTGCTTAACAATTTAAATAAGGACATTTACTCTCATTTAATACTCATCTTTATAAAGTATAAAGATGAGTATTAAACAATTTTCGAGGAGCAAAAGTCCTTAAGGAATAACTCAACCTTTTTTATTTACTTTTCAGGTATGATATCACTGTCGTCTGTGCCCTCAACAACACGTACTGGACCAGAATCTACAGGCTCTTCTAAAAACCATGCTCCAGTTCTAGAAATTTCCGTAACGTCTTGGAATGTGTATAATACTGCGTCTTGGTCTTTAGAAGTATTACAATGTTCGTGAGCTAACCAAGCAGGTGCATAAAACACATCCCCTTTTTCCCATTCAATTCTTTCTCCTTCGATGATACTGTATCCTTCGCCTTCGAATACGACGAATATAGCCATATTACTATGTCTATGTGGTTCCCCGCTTTCACCTGGTTTCAAGACCTGTACCAATCCGTTGATGTTAGGCGTAATTCCATATGCATCTCCTGTATCTTCATTAATAAGTGATACAGCTCCTCTTCCTTCACTTAGAGATGCGCCTGTACCGTATAATTGCTCATTTATATCTTTGCCCTTCCAAATACGTGGGCTGGCTACCTCTCTTGCACTCTCTTTAAGAAAATCTGTATAATTCATAAACTTTCCTGTTGAATTACTCATAAATTAATTCCTCCTAATATATAATTTATAGCTATTTCATAACTTATTAAGAAAACAGTAGACTCTAGAATGTCTCACCTCCTTAATTTATTTTACTGTTGTGAATAGGGTTAAAAGAAACTTCTCGAGTTACTTTTTGTAGAACTTGTACATCGTTAGATTCTGGATTCATGCCTAGGCCATTAGCAAATCCTAAAATACAAATAGCAGCAATAATATTTCCAGAAGCATCAAAAATAGGGGCAGAAATAGAACAATTTCCCGGTATATGATCATACTCTTTTTCTCTAAAGGAATAGCCCTTTTTGGTGATAGACATCAACTCTTGTTCAACGTTTTTTCTTTTAAGATTAAACTCTTTAATTTCTTTCTCCATGACCTCCTTTGTTATCTCTGGAGAAGAAAACGCAGCAAAACACTTTCCTACAGAACTAACTAATAGAGGTGGAGAATACCCTATTTCCATATTGATATCTATAGGGTTATTACTTTTTTGAAATCTTGTGATGACCGGCCTATTATCAGCCCATACTGCAAGAGCTACAGGTTTATTTAACAAATCCTTAATTTTAAATATATAAGAATCTATAAAAGAAAAGAGATCTAATTGATTTAAAGCTTTTAATCCTAGGCTAATTAATTTCGGACCTAAACTATACGTTTTATCAGACTCATTAAAAACTAGAAATCCATTTCTAACAAAGCTAACTAGATATTTTTTTAAATTGTTTTTAGACATATTTGTACAGTCGGAAAGCGCTGTCAAATTTAGTGGTTTATTAGCTTCTTTAATTGTATCCAAAATCAAAGAAGCTTTATCAATAGATTGTATTCCTTGATTTGCTGAAAATTTGTTTTCCATTTTCCATCTTTCAACCTCCTTTTATACACTATTAGTTAACTTGATAACTATTAGTTTTTTATAATTTATCATTAAGTCATAAAAATGTCAATGTTTTTTGAATTTTTAGCTATTAATATGTGAAATATCACAGCAATATACCTCAATCTAATCCCTGGAACGAATATTTTTATAAAAATCTAATAAATTATTTATAACATAATGAACCCCACAGTAAGCGTGCCTACTGTGGGGTTCATTATAAAACTTCATATTTTTTCACTTTCCTAATCCATTTATTTTCTTAACTGAGTCAATTTCATAATTGCTCTTTTTCAAAATACAAAAACGTCCCGAATTTTTGGTATTGTATTTTAAAAAACAGAAATCATGCAGCTTGCTGGTCGTTTAATAAAGCTCCTATCCAGTCTGCTGCTAACTTGGAAGCATTGTAAATTAAAGTAACTATATCACAATGAACTTTAGCTCGTTCGCCGGAGCGATAGCGTACATTATCGAGTTGAAAATTTTTTTAAATAGGCATTGACTCTTCGACGGCGGTTCGTTTTTTGAACCGTTTCTTCCAGGCGACGGAGCCCCAATCCGGCGCCGTATACCGCCGAAGATCTTTGGTAATCTTCATTTTAAATACTTTTTGACAAAGACCTTCTTGAGCTAGCGGGCAATCGCTGCACTCTTTGGGAGGCGTATATTTTAACGTTTCGTATATGGCATCATAACTGTCGTACCGATAGGAATGTTCCCGAACGCAAGTGGGCGCAAAATGCTTGGCGAATCCTAAAGGTTCCGGTTCATTTTGCTTGTTGTAGGCAATAATAGACTGCTGATTCATAATGAAGGCTATATTCCAACATATACCCGAACAGCCATCACGGATTAATTGCGTGATGTTTTCGCGTTTCGAACAGAGACAGAAGTTGCGCCCATCGAAAAAATGAAAAAATTTAAAAAGCAGCAAAAAACCACTGAAAAGCCTGGTACGCAAGCCTTTTGTGGTTTTTTACTGTCAAAGATGAGTTTATGTAGTCAATGATTTATGGCAGCGTATGCTAGTAGCGACGAAATGTTACAAGACAAGGCAAGCGAAGAGGACTTAACATGGCTTGTAAATAATCCTGACGAACTCCTTATTATATTGCAGCTAATTTATTAGGTTCTGCATGTACTCAGATTATCTAGAAGAAGTTAAGTCACTGAGCGAACTAATAAAGGCTAAATCGCTGTTCAAGTATAGTATACAATACAAGTAAAAAAATATGTTTCGTCGTAATTTTGTAGTCTGAGAGTAGTTCTTTTTCATAAGGAGAAGAAAACCAAGGAAAATTTACTCGTTTTCTTCCATTATAAATTGAATAAATTCTTCTTTGCTAATCCCGTTAAAGTAATCAGCTATATTTATGGAAGATATCGCTTTTAACAACTCTTCTTTTTTTAAGCGCACGCCAATAAGCGTTGCTTCTAAGTCTTGTATATTTTCAGTTCCAAAAAAGTCACCAGTGATACTGATATCAGAAATTTTGGCGTATATTATTTTCAACCCGATGTGGATAGTACCAATCGAAAAACGTTTACTCACTTGATATTCGAACTGTTGAAATCGACCATAATTCCAATCCCAATTGTTATATTTCTCTGCGGCAATTTCATCAATTCCCTTCCAATCTTCCCTGGTTAGTTCATAGCGTTTCGCTTGTTGAACATCATCGATGTTAAGTAAATGTTGAAGCAAAACATCTGTGAATTCCCAGACGGTTATATTTTTATATTCTGGAGCTAAATGCGGTCGGATCGCACCCACCCGACTTCGCACAGATTGGATACCGTGTGAATTTATCTTTTTTTGGTTCGGTCTTAAGACGGCTAACATAGCTTCGTAATCCGGGTCCAATAATAAAGAATAACCGGCATGAACGCGACCTTTGTGTACAGCCATGGCAGCACCTGAAATTTTTTTATTGTTTAACAGTAAGTCATTACGCCCTTTTTGTTCTGGTTGAGCCACACTCATTGTGTTCAGAGCTTCCATTACAGGCTGATATAAATATTTATAGTTACCATAGATTTCCTGGTTATCATTAAATAAAAAGCAAAAACTCATATTTTGATTATCCAGATAAATGGCTCCGCCTCCTGTTTCGCGACGAACCAATTTAATATTATGGGCGTCCATATAGGTTTGATTGATTTCTTCGTACGCATTTTGGTACTTACCTATTTGAATAGACGGTTGTGTGGTGTATATAAAAAGAATATCTTCATCCAAAAAAATATGATTTTTCGCATAATCCTGAATAGCCATCGCTATACCAGGATCATCTTGCCACTTTCCGTCACGTTTTGGTTCAATTAAGTACATCTAATTCTCCTTAGTTAGTTTAGAAGTGATTTGAAACAACTCCGAGATGTCTTCGTCAATTGTTATTGTTTGTGGACGAATGTTATGCGGGATAAAGTAATTTTTTTGGTTCATAGATACGAATAGTGCTTTTTTATTTTCTTCAGTCATATGTTGAAAAGGGTGTTTAATAAATTGTGGTGTAGTATTCCCTACGCCAATTTCTAAAAAAAGCACTTTTTTGTGTTTATTTTTCTGTAAAAATTGAGTATAACGCTCTTTTTGTTCGTGGAAGTATTGATCTTCCACCATACCCTTTTCCTCGTTTCGTTTGTTAATTTCTAAAACAGCTCCACATTGAGGGCAATGAGGAATTAAGTTACCAGGAACTTTCATATCCATCTGTTTTTCGGCCATTTCCCGAATGACATTTTCGTCGTAATAAGTCTTTTGATGACAATGATTAGAGCATTGCCATAATCCATATTCGCCTTGAATACGAAATACTTTATTCATATCAAATCCAGTTGCATAGAAGGCATTATCAGCATTTGTCGTAATAACGTGGTAATTTTTATCTGACATAAGTTTTTTTAGATTTTCATAAGTCTTTCCCGGAGGTTGATCAAAATAATTTAATAAGCTGAATCGGCTTTGAAATGCCCAATATTCTTGTTCATCTTCAAATTCAAAAAGACTTGCCTGTAACATATCAAAGAAATGATATTTAGCAATAAAGTCAGGGAATGCCTGCATAAAACGTTTCCCTACGTAGGTAAAGCCATCTGCAGCCGACATCCCTGCTCCTACCCCAAGAACTATGGCTTCTGCTTCTTCTATTAAATAATACAATAATTCAGCTTGCGTGAGCGAAGCTTCATTTGTGAATGTGTGCCAATATGTTTTCTGTGTCTCCATAATTTTCTCCTATTCATTTCTTGTTAATAATGTGTGATAAATACGAAAATCTTCTTCTTTAAATACATTAAAAACAATGTGAAGGTTTGTTTGGACGTTTTTGATATATGATTTTACTGTTTGGATAGCAATTTCAGCTGCGCGTTGTCGGGGGAATTGAAATTCCCCCGTGGAAATGCAGCAAAAAGCAATAGATTGTAACTGATGCTTATCTGCAAGGGCTAAGCTAGAATGATAAGAAGAGGCTAATAATCGTTCTTGTAACGGCGTAACGCCCCGTTGATCTACAAACGGTCCTACCGTATGAATAACATAGGTAGAAGGTAAATTGTAAGCTTTTGTTATTTTCGCCTTCCCCATAGCTTCTTTACGATTTTGTTTTTTCATTTGTTCCTGACATGCCAAACGTAATTGCACACCGGAACGGGTATGAATCATATTATCAATACAATCGTGATTAGCCTTGGTGCACCCAAGCAGGGTGCTGTTAGCAGCATTAACAATAGAATCAGTTGCCAAGCTTGTGATATCTCCTTGCCACAGATAAATTTGTGGCTGGACAGCATCTAAATCACTCAATCGAGTTGTTCGTTGTTCATTATTCCATTGACTCAAAAAAGCGTCTTGGATTTGAATGAATTGTTCAGAAACAGGCTTAGGCGAACGTGTATTGCATAACGCCCGAAATAGTTTTACTTTCTCTTCCACAGTCTTCAAGTTGCTGGACTCTAAGCGCTCAGGATTATTAACTTTTTCTTTAAATAAGTAATCAATAAGATAATCTAATCTTTTTTCCTGGTTCATATACTTCCTCCTTACGAGGAAAATTTGCGATAAAATTATATCGTTTGTTTACATAAATTAAATGTTCTAACTCAATGAAACAGAAGGCTTCCTCCCTCCTCTCTAAGCATCTTCTAATTCGTTAAATGCTTCTTCATCCACTTCTTTTAATCTTACCAGCCAATTTTCATCTGGTTTAGCTGAATTAAGAAGAGTCGGTTCACGTAAGGCCTCTTCATTACGAGCAGCTATTTTACCGGCTAGTGGTGTTGTGATTTCTAGTACAGTTTTGGAGGCTTCTAAATTTAAAATCGCATCCTCAACATTTAATTTATCTTTTTCTCCGTATTCTATATATCCAACTGTACCGATGTCATCTTGTAACTCTGGTGTCATACTTAAAATATAACCGCCCTCTTTTTTTTCAACAAACAAATAGTCAGCTCTTTTTTTCATACAAAAACTCCTCCTTATTTCTAGAATTCATTATATCATGTATTATAAAATCATTTATAAGTACAACTCAATCTTTAAGCTATTATGCGATTTTTTGTGAATGATAACATTATAATACGTACTATAGTGTATCGATTAAGTGAATGTAATCTTGATTCGTAGTAGGATAAAGGTATCGTTATAAACGTACAAGGAGGAAGTTCATACTAAAGTGATGAATATAACAGAAAAATACAGACCATTGTTTCGCTCAATAACACTTCCAAATAATATTAAACTCAATAATCGTTTTGTTTTATCTCCAATTATCACAAACTCTTCCACCCGAGAAGGGTATATTACTAAAGAAGATGTGGCGTATGCAGAACGACGAGCCACTTCAACACCATTACAGATTACAGGGGCTTCTTACATAGAAGAATACGGTCAATTGTTTGAATACGGCTACAGCATTGATGATGACCGGTGCATACCAGGACTTCAAAAGCTTGCAAAATCAATGAAGAAAAACGGGGCTAAAGCCGTCATTCAACTAACCCATGCTGGTCGATTTGCTCAAATATCCCTTCAAGATTTTGGTGTTGTTTATGGTCCGAGCAAAATGAATTTAAAAACACCTTTTGAACACACGGTTTTACCAATGAGCGAACGAAAAATAGAACATGTAATCACACAATATGCAGAAGCTACGCGTCGCGCAATAGAAGCTGGCTTCGATGGAGTAGAAATATCAAGTGCACAGCGCTTGTTAATACAAACCTTTTTGTCTAAATTTTCTAACCAGCGAAATGATAAATATGGAAAACAAAACATCGAAGATCGTTCCCGTTTTGGTATAAAAGTAATGGGGGCCGTTCAAAAAGTCATCGATGATAAAGCACCGGACAACTTTATTCTTGGTTTTCGTGGAACACCAGAAGAAACACGCGGTAATGAAATTGGGTACAGCGTAGACGAATTTCTTTATTTTATAGAGCGTATTATGGAAATGGCCGATATCCATTATTTGGCCACTGCAAGCTGGGGTAAAAACATTTATAAACAAACTATCCGACAAGGTGAGCACAAGGGTGAATTGATGAACCAGGTAATATATGATTATATCGATGGACGTGTACCAGTTATGTCCTCTGGTGGAATTAACACACCCGATAAAGCGTTACAAGCTCTGCAATTCTCTGATATGGTGGGTGCTTCAACGCCTTTTATCACGGAACCTGACTTTGTGATTAAATTAAAAGAAGGAAGAGAAAAAGACATTAATTTAGGCTTCTCAGCAGATGAATTAGAAGATCTAGCTATCCCTGAAAGAGCCTTCAAAGACCTCGTAGAATTTATGGATATAGGTGAATCGCTTTCTGAAGACACTCGCCAAAAAATACGCGAGTTATATAATTAATCAAGACTAATTTTGAGCATCATAGAGTTATTTACTGTGAGGATAAAGAAAAGATTCGTGGTTTTTTATAGAAGAAAGAACAAAGGAATCGCGTGTAACGACTGGGGAACAGGATAAGGGAAAAGTGTACCCACATATCGTAGGTGACTAGGCAGCGCCTAGTTTTTGAAAGTTCCCATTGAATAGCCGAAAGTACACAAAACGTGTGTATAAATAACACATTAGAGTATGTTATTTATACATTTTTAAAAATCTATACACACAAAGCGAACACAATTTTTTGAAAGTAAAATTAAAAGGTATTTAAATTTTTTAGTTTTTCGTAGTACTTCTCTTTATCTCTGATTTAAAATAAAATATCAATATATATGTGTTACATTGTGAAACAATAATTTGGAGTGCTAACACTGGAAACCATAACCATTCGATTAAATAAAAATGAATCGCAAATTTTTAAAGAGTATGCAGAACTAAATAATATCCCTTTATCAACTTTGTTCAAAAAAACACTTGAAGAAAAAATGGAAGATGAGTTCGATATGAGTGTTATCACAGCGTATGAAAATAACCAAGCGAATGAAACGTATACGCATGAGGAATTGAAAGATACACTCGGGTTATAATCTATGTCTTATCAAGTTGTTTATACTAAAAAGGCTATCAAAAGTTTGAAAAAATTGATAAAACGCAACAAAGATTAATCATTGCTTGGATAGAAAAGAATTTAATCCATGTGGAAACTCCAAGAGTTTTAGGTAAAAGTCTTATTAAAGGTAATTTAAAACTACATTGGGGTATCGCCTAGGAAATTTCACATCTTGGTTGACATCCATGATGATGAAATTTAAGTTGTTTTTCAATATAGAACATCGAAAATATTTTTATGAGTAAATAAATAAAAATCCTCTTTGTTTTATATGAGGGTTTCTATTGATTTTAATTTTTAATAAAGTCGTAAAAGAATTTTTGAATACTCTGCCTATAAACGAGCGTTATATGTACTACACTAACCGTATTAATCATAAGGTTAGAATGTTCTGTCCCTTAAGGTAACTGTCATCATCCATTTCTTATGATTTATGTGGACGAAGGAATCGAAAAAACGCTTTTCGTGCCCTGAGATTAGTTATTGTTGGTTGTTTATGGAAGTTTCGTCTTTTTGAAAAGCAAACATAACAAAAAGCCCTTCTCTGTTATGAATGTCACTTTGATCGTTATTTTGCGCAGTCTTTATCCGATATTTTGCGTATGGACTTATAAAAAAGTCTGGTCACTCTTTCAAATGGAAGAAAGAAACCAGACCTTTTTTTATAATGCGTCCGATTGCAGTAAAGTCGATGTATTTAGCAATTATTGTGACGGAAGATATTCGTGGTTAATTTTATCAGCGGGTTTATTTTTTGTCTCTCTTGGACCAAGCATCAAGGAGATTATACCCATGACACCATAGACGACAAATGTTGGGGCAAATCCTGATAAATCAATAATGATACCGGCAAATAAGGAACCAATTACTTGCCCGACAGCTAAAAGCAAAAAAGGTGTTCCAATCCCTAACGAAGCATTCGTAATAAATACCTTGATTCCCCAGACCATCAATAACCCTGTTATAAAAATATAGGAAATTCCAAATAAAGCAGCCGAAAGATAAGATACAGCCCATTGCTCAGGATGCCAGGCAAGTAAGAAACTAGCTACACTAATGATGAAACACCCCCACTTGTAGGCAAATGGAAGTCCGAATCGTTCAATGAGCAATCCGGAGAAGCCTCCCAATAATCCAAAAACGCCGAGCATAACCCAAAATAGGGAAAGTTGCCAACCACTATAAGCGCCCGTTGATTCAATAAAGCCTACAGCAAAAGTTCAAAATGCCGCCGTTGATATTCCCAACGTGGTGGAACTAATGATTAATGGCATAGCACCTTTCACACCTTTGATGGAGAATTTCCCCTTTTGAAAAGTTACGTGCGAACTAGAATCGGTACGTGGAAGCACTTTTGCATTCCATACAAATGCCATTATTCCAATAAAAGCATAAATCAGATAAGTGACTCGCCATTCTGATGCAAGAAAAATTGCGCCTACTCCCGATAGAACTAGGCCAATACTGGTTCCAGAATTGATCCATGTATTGGCACTTCCTTGTTTTCTATTCTCAATCCAAAGTGTAATCGCTGTACCATATGGTGGTGACGCAAATCCCGTACTTGCGCCAGCCAAAAGGACGCCGAACCCCAGGAACCACACATTAGGAGATACTCCCATAATGATTAATCCCACAATTGCGAGAGCCCCTGCGATAAAGACCATAATACGAGGTCCTTTATCGACTGTTAAAACAATAGCAAAAATAATAGCAAAGCAGTAGGATAAATAAAAAAGAGAAGAAATAGTCCCGGAAGTCGATGGGGACATGGCTAGATCATGGCTGATATTTGGAAGCAACAAACCATAGCTAAATCTTGCTAATCCATAAGTGACAGCAATCATCGTAATGCCTGGGAATACCAATTTTGACATTTTCATAATACCACTCCTACAACTAATTAGATATAACGACCTTTCTATTTTTGTTCAAAAAAATATTATATAGAATAAACTATTTTTTCTGCCATATCTTTAGCGTATTCGGTAGCTTTTTGAGGTCCAATTAATGTTGTCATTGAAGTGGATCCTTCAAGCAAAAGAGTGAAATAGTACGCTAGATCATGATGATTTTCCTCATCAATTTGTTTAGCCAAAACTTGAAAGTAGTATAACAGTTTTGACTTGTGCGAGCGAGCAATATTTTCAATATTATTATCAGTCCCTGCATAATCCTCAATAGCTCGCAAAAACATATCTCCCTTATAGGACTCTTCTTCTAACCACTTTCCATGCGCCTCGACTGCCATAAGAAAAGGTGTATCGTTTTTTCTTTGTATAAAATGATCCAGATAGGACCAATATCTTTCTTCTCTTTGTTTTAAAACCTCTTCAACTAGTTGATCTTTAGACGAAAAATGATTATAAAGCGTCATGTTTGCAACGTTTGCTTCACTAATAATTTGTTTTACACCAACACCCCGAAATCCGTGTTTATAAAATAACCTTTCTGCTGAATTCAAGATATCTTCTCTTTTTTCTGATGTATTCATAAAAATCTCCCCGTTTTATATATAACGACCTTTCTATTTAAAATATCATGTTACTATTAACTTAGTCAATCATTTTTCGCTTACTCCGGTACTTAAGTGACATGAATCGTATTCAGATTATCCGTTTTAAGTGAGAAGTTAAAAATACTAAGAAGGGGACTCGACAGTCTCCCCCGTTTGTTTAATTGTATCAAAATTAAACCCATAATTAATATTTAATTTAGAGTTATGACCAATGATTTTCAGATAAGTACAGCATATGTCGTTCGTAAAAGTACACTTTTACGAACGGTAAATTTTTCAATAACTATCTATGTTTAAAACGTTCGTAATTGTTGATAAAAATATAGCGAACGTTCGCACAAACCTTTGCACGTTTACGAACGAAAATG
>Ga0079226_10004215_pt1 | contig 10980 bp, 10 predicted proteins | sample Poulit2014_FD_76345 | JGI IMG/M metagenome (GOLD analysis project Ga0079226, IMG submission 76345) | Agricultural soil microbial communities from Georgia to study Nitrogen management - Poultry litter 2014 | ecosystem: Environmental > Terrestrial > Soil > Agricultural land | place: USA: Georgia...
AGCATCGGTGATGAGCATCGCCGGCAGCGACAGCGGTTCGTCGGTGGGGGTCGGTGCGCCGAGCATGGTGCCGCCCTCGGGCGGTAGCGGAGCGCCGTCGGGGGCGATCTCGATCAGCCAGCGGGCGGGACCGGTGGCCGCCTCCCACCAGGTGCGTTCACCGATCCGGTGGACCGTCAGCTGCGACCCGTCCTCGGCCGTGTCACCGCTGCGAGCGCCCGCATCCGGGTCGGCGACATCGTCGGCGGAGTCGTCGGAGGCCGTCAACGGGCCGCTCTCCCGCGTCCAGGTCTGGGTGGGAGCGGTGAGCGTGGTGACCGCGGGCAGGGCGAGCAGCAGGTTCGAGGCTTGGGCGTCGAGGTCGGCGAGCAGCCGGTCGACATCGACGCCCGTGCGCAGGTGCAGCCGCACTTCGGTGGCGGCGCCTGCGTCGGGGCGGTCCGCGGTGGGCCAGGCCAGGCGCAGCACCGGCGCCCCGGTGTCGGGTTCGGCCAGCCCCGCCTCGGCCAGGGCCGCCCGGGTGCGCGAGGCGGAGAACTGCACGCCGCCCGCATCGGTGCAGACGGTGATCTCGTCGGCGACAGCGGTGACCGCGGTGAAGCCGACGCCGTAGCGGCCGACCCCCTCGGTCTTGTCGGAGGCGCGCAGCGCGGCCAACGCCTCCACCCCGGCTGTGTCCAGGGGCGCACCGGTGTTGCCGACGATCACCGTCGGGGCGTCTGCCATGTGGTCGATGCGCACGGTGACCGTGCCGTCGATCCCGGCGCGGGTGGCCGCATCGGCGGCGTTCTGGACCAGTTCGGTCCACAGCCGGTCGCGGTAGCCGCCGTGGCGCAGATCCGATTCGGCGGCAGCGTCCTCGCGCAGCCGGGTCGGCGATTCCGTCCAGGCGGTCAGCGCCGCCGAGCGCAGCGCGGCCGTGCCGAACGGATCGGTCACCGCAGGGCTCAGTCCTTCGACTCCTGCTCCTGCGCCGGCTCCGCGGCGGCCTCGGTAGTGGCGCCCTGTTCGGTCGTCGCCGCATCCGTCTGCGCGGTGTCCGTCTTCTCCGCCGCGTCCGCGGTGTCGCCGGCCTCGGCCTGCTCGGCCTGTCCGGTGTCGGTGGCGGTCTGCGCGGATTCGGCGGCGCGGTTCCCGCGGCGGCTGCGGGCCAGGGTGACCACCTCGACCGCACCGTCGTCATAGGGCTCGAAGGCCGGCGATCCGCTGCCCTTGGGCTGGGCGGTGTCGGAGTGCGCGCCGCAGCCGTAGCGGGCGTGCACCACCGCCCCGTCGGCGGAGAACTCGTTGGCGCACACACCGAACTCGTTGCGCAGCGCCCCGCTGAGCGGAACGTAGAACCCGCACCGGTCGCAGGTCGACGCGGCGGCGCGCGCCATCTCCGAATCCGGACCGTGCTCGCCGTCGTGCCAGCGCTGGGCCGCGGCGTCGCGCCCCTCGGGGCTGAGCACCTGCGTGCGGCCCAGGCCCACCTCGTAGGCGAGCTCGTCGACCTCGGGGTCGCCGTTGGCGACGTAGCCGGGCACCAGCCGCGGATCCTGCTCCTGCGGCGGCAGCAGATCCCCCGGGCCCAGGTCGCCGGATTCGACGCGCTCGCGCCACGGCTTCCAGTCCGGCGCGGTCAGCGCCTCCTCACCGGGCAGCAGGGCGATCTCGCTGATCGTGGCCCGGTCGGCGTCGGCGGGCGCCGCGACGACCACCACCCAGCGCCATCCCCGATAGCCGGCCAGCTCGGCGGCGAACGAGTGGGTGGCGCTGAATTCGTCCTCGCCGCGCACCCCCAGGTGTGCACCGACCTTGCCCTCGCCGAGCTCTTCGAGTGCGGCGCGGGCGACCTCGCGGGCATCGGCCAGCACGGGGCGCACCGCGATCTCCGCGGTCGTCGCGGTGTCGACGTCGGTTTCGGTCCGGGGGGTGGAGTCCACAGAGTTCACGCCTCCATCCTGCCCCATCCGGCCCTGCCCCGTCAGACGGGCCGGTGGCCGCCGCGGGCTCCGCGTGCCGTTTCTGCACGCGGTGCCGGACTAGGGAACAATCGCCGTGTGACCGATCGACGTGATTCCGGCTTCGGGCCGTGGCGCCGGGGCCGGGGCGGCCCGAGCCGGCCCGGCGACGATTCCGTCGATCCCGCCGAGGGCCGTGACACCCCCGATCCGCAGTCCGATACCCGCTACGGCCTGCACGGACCGCAGTACGGCGACACGGCCGACGAGTACCCCACCGAGCACATCCGGCGCCCGATCCGCCCGCGCGGCGCCCCCACCCCGCCACCGCCACCGCCGCCGCCTGCGCCGGGTCCGCGGCGCGCGCCCGGCCCCGACTACGGCGGTCACGGCCAGGACGCCTCCGGGCCCGGCTATCCGCCGCGGCCGGCCGATCCCGCCGCGTACGGTCACGGCCGGCGCGGGCCCGGCCCGTCGGATCATCCCGGCCACCGGCATCCGGGGATGGACAACTATCCGCCGCCCGCACCAGGCCGCGGCCCTGCCCCGCGCCGGCGCCCCGAACTGCCGCCGCTGCGCCCCGGACCGGGGCGGCCGGACTACGACGCCCCGCCGCGGTACGACGATCCGCTCGCCGACCCGTCGGCCGATGCGCCGACCGAGTACCGGCCCCGCCCCGAGGCGCCGGCAGACGGCGACCCGCACCCCGGCGGGGCGGCGGAGGCCTCGCAGCCGCCCGGGCCCGGGCGGCGCGGGCGACGCACGCCGAAGAAGATCACGGTCACCCGGGTCGCGGCGATGCGCTCGCGCGAGCTGACCCAACAGGGGTTCGCCCGTTTCCAGCAGGCGGCGACAGCGGACGGCGCCGGCAAGTCGGGACTGACCGCGCTGATCTACGCCTACATGGCGAACTTCGCCACCGACGCGGCCCTGACCGTGGCGCTGGCCAACACCTTGTTCATCACCGACCCGGAGGAGGGCAAGCTCAAGGTCGCCCTCTACCTGCTGGTCACCCTCGCCCCGTTCGCGGTGATCGCCCCGCTGATCGGTCCGGCGTTGGACCGGTTGCAGCGCGGGCGCCGGCTCGCCCTGGCCGCCTCGTTCGTGGTGCGGGTGGTGCTGGCGATCCTGCTGGCCCTGAACTTCGACAGCTGGCTGCTGTATCCGGCGGCGCTGGGCATGCTGGTGATGAGTAAATCCTTCGCCGTGCTCAAATCGGCGATCACCCCGCGGGTGATGCCGCCCGGCATGGATCTGGTGCGGGTCAACTCACGCCTGCAGGTGTTCGGCCTGGTCGGCGGCACCACGGTCGCCGGCGGCATCGCGGCCGCGGTGGCGGCCCTGGCCGGGTCGGCCGGGGCGCTGATCCTCACCGCGGTGTTCGCGGTGATCGGCGCCTACCTGTCGATGCAGATCCCCTCCTGGGTGGAGGTCACCGAGGGCGAGATCGCGACCACGTTCACCTACCACGGCGAACCCGCCGGGCCCGCAGGCTCGGGCGATGGGCCGGCGATGCGCACCCGCGCCCACGGCGGCGAGGCCCCGTCGGCAGGCGCCGCCGACATCGGCGACGCCGCCACGACAGAGCTGCGGCAACCGCTGGGTCACAACGTGCTCACCGGCATGTGGGGCACGGCCTCGCTGCGGATGATGGTCGGGTTCTTGTTCCTGTTCATCCCGTTCATGGCGGCCGCGCACTCCGATGAGGGCACGGCGGCCGTGCTGATGATCGGTGTGGTGGCGCTCGCCGGCGGTGCGGGCAACATCATCGGCAACGGCATCGGCACACGACTGAAGATGGACCGGCCCGCCGTGGTCGTCGTGGCGGCGGCGAGCGCGACCACCGTGTTCGTGATCATCGCCGCGATCACCGCCTCGGCCGGCACCGTCGCGGTCGCCGCCCTGGTGGCGAACATGGCCTCGGCGCTGTCGAAGGTCTCGCTCGACGCCTCGATCCAGAACGACCTGCCCGACGCCTCACGCGCCTCGGCCTTCGGCCGCTCGGAGACGGTGCTGCAGCTGAGCTGGGTGTTCGGCGGCGCACTCGGGGTGCTGCTGCCCACCGAGTACTGGATCGGTTTCACCGTGATGTCCGGGCTGTTGGCCGTGGGGCTGGCCCAGACGGTGATGATCTTCCGCGGCAGCTCGCTCATCCCGGTGCTGCGCGGCAAACGCCCCGACTCGGTGCCGCCCGAGCAGGCCGGCCCCGCCCGGGCCCGGCGCCGGGTCTCGAGCACCGATGACGATCGGGGTCCGACGGACACCCGTGCACACACCCGGCCCGATCGACCGCGGCCGGACACCGGGCGATCGCCCCGAAGGAGGAGACGGTGAAGCAGACCCGAACGGCCAGGCGCTCCCGCGCCGAGATCTTCGTCGGCACGATCGGCCAGGTGCTGGTCGGCCTGGCCGCGGTGGCCGGGCTGGTGCTGCTGATCTTGTGGCTGGTCGGACGCGGTGACGACGACGGCGCGGATCGTCCCGCGATCGCCGACGGCCCGCGCCCGGAGATCACCGTGACCTCCGAGGACGCCAGCCGCGAGGTCGGTCCGTGGGTGTTCTGCGATCCGGTGCGCCCGGACCTGTGCGACGAGGAGGGCGATGTGATCGCCCTGCCGGTCGCCCCCGACGCCGAGCTGACCGTGGCCGTGCCCGAGGAGTTCGGCGAGGTGCCCTGGGTGCTCGAGTCCTTCTACCTCGAGGTCGACGAGGCGGCGGCCGATCAGCACGGTGGCGGCGAATCACTGGTCGGTGACGAGCAGGCGTTCGGCGCCGGCCAGACCGATCCGGTCACCGTGCCCGGCACCGACGACCAGGGCCGTGAACTGGCCGGGATCGAGGTGCGCCTGCCGACCGGGATCCTGCTGGTCGACGAGGAGTCCGGCACCGAAGAGGAACAGATCGTCAGCCACGCGGTGTGGTCGGTGCGCACCCGCTGACCGCCCGGCTCTCGCGGGGCGGCAGGCTTCCGGTCAGGAGTCGAGTTCGCGGGCGACCGCGCGCATGACCTCGGCGATCTGGGCCGCGGCCTTGCGGTCGGGGTAGCGGCCCTTGCGCAGTCCCGGCTGCACCCCGCGGTCGAGCAGGGTGATCATGTCCTCGATCATCCCGTGCAGCTCATCGGGTGAGCGGCGCTGGGACTGCTCACGCCGGCGGCCGCCGCCGCGGCGCACCGACGGGGTCTCGAGCACGGCGACGGTCAGGGCCTGCGGGCCGCGCCGGCCCGACACCATGGAGAAGTCGACCCGCTGGCCCGACTTGAGTGTGTCCACACCCTCGGGCAGGGCGTCGGCCCGGACGTAGACGTCCTCCCCGCCCTCCTGGGCGATGTAACCGAAACCCTTGGCCGCGTCGTACCACTTGACCCTGCCGATCGGCACGTTGGACACCCCCGCCTTCATCGTCTGTCTCCACCCCGGATCGTCGGCGTCTGAAGGCCGGCCGCGGGGATCGATCCGCGTCCGCCACAGAGCCGTTCTCCGCGCAGGACGCACCACAGGCGATGATACCCACCGCGCACCTGCCCGGTCCCGGCGCGCGCCTCGGGCCCGGCCCCGCCGCGGCGCGCCGAGCGCTACCGTGTCGGGTGTGAACGAATCGACCAGCACGTCGCCGCGGCGACGCTTCTCGGCCTCGGACCTTTTCATCTGGACCGGGGTGGGCCTGTTCTGCATCGGGCTGATCTCGGTCATCGTGACCTTCGCGGTCGCCCTCGAGCCGCCCGCCTCGACCGTGTTCTACTTCCTGGCGCTGGCCACCCCGCTGGGCATGGTCGTCGGGGTGATCGGCGCGCTGCTGTCGGGCCGGCGCGCGCGCTGACCGCCTGACGGACCGTCAGCGCGGATAGACGGTGACCGCCTCGGGGTCGGGGTGGAAGACCAGTCGGTCGCCGAGCCGGGCGGACAGCGCGCCGGCCTCTGCCAGCGGCACATCGGCCAGCAGCGGGCCGCTCTCCGTACCCTCGCCGTGCTCGGCGCGGATGCGCACGGTCTCCCCGCGCGCCTCGACCGCCACCACCGTCACCGCCAGCCCGCCGTCCGCGGGCGCACCCGTGCTGTCCGCTCCGGTGCCTGCGTCGTCGGGCCGGCGGACGGTGACCGCGCCGGGGGCGAACACCGCGGTGACCGCATCGCCGGGTGTGAGCGTGTGCAGCCCGGTGCCGGTGACCTGCGCGCCGGCCGCGGTGCGCAGACCCACCGGCGTGGCGGTCCCGGCCTCTGCCGCGCGGTCCGCGGTGCCGGTGAGCATGTTGGTGCCCGCCAGGTCCGCGGTGAACGGGCTGCGCGGGGCGCGCAGGGCTCTATCGACCGGGCCGGCGTCGACGACCATCCCGTTGTCGAGCACCAGCACCTGATCGGCGAGGGTGAGCACGTCGACCACGTCGTGGGTGACCAGCACGGTCGCGGCCCGTCCCCCACGTTCGGCGGCGCGCTCGGCCAGCAGGGTGCGCAGCATCGACCGGATGGTGGCGGCCACCGCCACGTCCAGGGCCGCGAACGGTTCGTCGAGCAGCAGCACGTCCGGTTCGGCGGCGAGCGCACGCGCGATCGCCACCCGCCGGGCCTGCCCGCCGGAGAGCTTGCGGGGACGTTTGCGCGCCAGCTCGCCCGCCCCGACCGCGTCCAGCCACTTCTCGGCGGCCCGGCGCGACTCGTCCTTGCCGCGGCCCTGGCTGCGCGGACCGAACTCGACGTTCTCGCGCACCGACAACGATCCGAACAGCAGCGCGTCCTGGGCCAGCAGCCCCACCCCGCGTTCGGCGACCGGCAGGGACACGCCCGCCTCGTGGTCGTGGACGGTGCGCTGACCGATGCGGACGGTCCCGCCGTCGAGTTCGGCGAGCCCGGCGATCGCCTCGAGCACGGTGGATTTGCCCGCCCCGTTGGGGCCGAGCACGGCGAGCACCTGCCCGGCCGCCAGATCGAATCCGGCGGCCACCCCGCGCTCGCTGCTGTGGATCCGTGCCGACAACCAGTCCGTCTCGGTCACCCGGTCTGCTCCCGTCTTCTTCGTCTACCCCGCCACGGGGTGGGGCCGCCGCGAGCGTGCACGGTCGCCACGATCACCACCGCGAGGACCACCAGCAGCATCGACAGCGCCACCGCGGCGTCCGGATCGTCCACCCGTTGCAGGTAGATCTCCAACGGCAGGGTACGGGTCCGGCCCTCGAGGCTGCCCGCGAACGTGATCGTCGCACCGAATTCACCCAGTGCCCGGGCGAACGCCAGCACGGTGCCGGTGACCACGGCCGGGGTGATCATCGGCAGGGTGACCCGGCGCAGCACCGTGGTCGGCCCGGCGCCGAGGGTGGCCGCGATCTGCTCGTAGCGCCGGTCGACCCCGCGCACGGCCGATTCGACCGTCAGCACCAGAAACGGCAGCGCGGTGAACACCTGGGCGAGCACCACCGCGGTGGTGGAGAACGACACGTCGATCCCCCACCACAGGTCGAGCCGCTCGCCGACCAGGCCGCGCCTTCCGAAGGTGTAGAGCAGGGCCAGCCCGCCGACGACCGGCGGCAAAACCAGCGGGATGAGCACGGCCGCGCGCACCGCCCCGGCCCAGCGGCTGCGCGCACGGGCCAGCAGCAGCGCCAGCGGCAGGCCGGTCACCAGCACCACCACGGTGGCGATCGCCGCGGACTGCACGGACAACCCCAGCGCGGTCAGCGCCGAGGGCGAGGTGATCAGTGCGCCGAAGCGGCCCCAGGGCACCCGCAGTGCCAGGCCGAGCACCGGCAGAAGCACCAGCAGCGCGGCCAGCGCCGCGGGCGCCAGCAGCCACCGCGGGGTCGCCGGATCGGCTCCGGCTCGGCGCTTCCGGCTCATGACCTGTCAGCCTAAGCGACGAGACATGTTTGACCGTCCCGCCCCGGGGTTATGGTGGAGACATGTCCGTCGAACTGGGTATGCCGCAGCCGGGTTCCCCCGGCCCACGGGTGCCGCATGCGCCCGACGGCACGCCGGTGTCGTGGACCGATGAGCGGTTCGCCGAGGGTCTGCTCCACGACACCTACGGCCGGGTCGCCACCGATCTGCGGGTCTCGCTGACCGACCGGTGCAATCTGCGCTGCACCTACTGCATGCCGGCCGAGGGCCTGGACTGGATGGCCACCGACAAGGTGCTCACCGCGGGCGAGATCAGCCGTCTGCTGCGCATCGGGGTGGAGGATCTGGGGATCCGCCGCATCCGGTTCACCGGTGGGGAGCCGCTGCTGCGCCGCGAACTGACCGAGATCGTCACAGCCGCCGCCCGGCTCGATCCGCGGCCGGAGCTGTCGCTGACCACCAACGGGCTCGGCCTGGCCCGCAAGGCCGAGGAGCTCGCCGCGGCCGGGCTGGATCGGGTGAACGTCTCGCTCGACACCATCGACCGTGAGGGATACGCGGCGATCACCCGCCGCGACCGGATCGACGACGTGCTGGCCGGGCTCGCTGCAGCGGCCGACGCCGGGCTGACCCCGGTGAAGGTCAACGCGGTACTCGATCCGCGCAGCGGCGGCGCCGACGCCCCGGATCTGCTGCGGTTCTGCCTCGAGCGCGGTTACGAGTTGCGCATCATCGAGCAGATGCCGCTGGACGCCGGGCACGACTGGCGGCGCTCGACGATGATCACCGCCGCCACAGTGCGCGAGATCCTGGGCGCGCACTTCACGCTCACCCCCGACCGGCGCCCGCGCGGCTCCGCCCCGGCCCAGCGGTTCCTGGTCGACGGCGGCCCGGCCACCGTCGGCATCATCGCCTCGGTGTCCGAACCGTTCTGCGGTGCGTGCGATCGCACCCGGCTCACGGCCGACGGACAGATCCGCAACTGCCTGTTCGCCCGCGAGGAATCCGATCTGCGCGCCGCCCTGCGCGGCGGTGCCGGCGACGCGGAGCTGGCCGCCCGCTGGCGCGCGGCGATGTGGACCAAGCGCGCCGGCCACGGGATCGACGATCCCGACTTCGTCCAACCCGACCGTCCGATGAGCGCCATCGGCGGCTGAGCGGGCCCACCCTCCCCTCGTGGAGCGGGCCCAGAAGATCCGGAGCGATATCTGATGAGCGACGTGCAGATCACCGTGCGCTATTTCGCCGCCGCCCGTTCGGCCGCGGGCACCGAGCAGGAGTCGGTGGACCTGCCGGCGGGCACCACCGTCGCCGGGCTGCTCGAACTGCTGGCGGGCCGGCACCGCGACCTGGAGCCGGTTCTGGCGCGGTCGTCCTATCTGCTCGACGAGATCGCGGTGCTCGACGCCACCCGCGGGCTCGAGGCCGGGGCGGTGTTCGACATCCTGCCGCCGTTCGCCGGCGGCTGATCACGCCCGCCACACGCCGGCCCCGAGGGCCCCGCCGGCACCTGCGGGGCCGACCGATCCGGTCGTCCGGTTCCACTGGGCGGAAAATCGTGCGCGAAACCGGATGTAAAGCCCCCAGACTTTCCCGCGCGTGACCTTGCTCACGTAACAGGATGGTAACGAACTGGTGACTTTTCGTGACAAGCACCGTCTGCCTGCGGCGATCCCCTGTTTGTGCCAGACGGCTCACATCTGCTATTCCGCGCGGACGTTTGCGCGATGACTATGCCCCGGGCGCCGCGAACGGCTAACGTCGTCCGCGGTCGTTGATTCGACCCGTTTGGATCCGATACGCCGAACTCCGTCCACTGGATCCGGACGACCCCGACAGACACACCCGGGGACGGAGACGGGGGACCCGACGTCCCCGATACGGGACGCACGGGAGCGCCGCCCCAGAGCGGACGCTTCCTTGGGGTGAAGCGGCTTTCAGCCGCAGGGCGACCTCTCAGCCCCAACCCGACAGCTGACCTCGCAGGCGTGCGCGGAGAGGAACAGAAGACTCATGACCGGACTTACCCGTACCGCCGGCCGCAACTTCGCCAAGATCGCCGTCACCGCGGCCGTCGTCGGCGGCACCTCGATCGCCCTTTCCGGGACCGCCAACGCGGCCACCGACGCCGAGTGGGACCGCGTCGCCCAGTGCGAGTCGGGCGGCGACTGGTCGATCAACACCGGCAACGGCTACCACGGTGGCCTGCAGTTCGCGCCGAGCACCTGGACCGGCTACGGCGGCGACGAGTTCGCCCCGACCGCCAACCAGGCCACCAAGGCCCAGCAGATCGTGGTCGCCGAGCGTGTGCTCGAGGGCCAGGGCAAGGGTGCCTGGCCGGTGTGCGGCGTGGGCCTGTCCGGCCCGACCGAGCGCACCGCCCCCTCGGCCCCGGCTGAGAAGGCCCCGGTGCCCAACGCCGACGCGATCGCCGACATCGTCGAGAACACCGTCAACCCGGATGACCAGGCGCTGCTCCTGGCCGAGCTCGTCGAGCTGGCCGAGGACAACGAGATCGACCTGGGTGAGGACCTGCAGGCCGTCATCGCCGACGGCATCGCGCAGCTGACCGCCGAGGGCATCGACGCCGGCGCGCTGACCGACTACGTCAAGCTCGCCAGCACCTTCCTGGGCTGATCCATCGCCGGGCAGCGCGCCCCGGTGACGATCCGCTAGACGTTTCAGGGCCCGTCCCCCTTCCGATAGGGGGACGGGCCCTGAACTCTGTCTGTGTGCCTCTCATCGCCGATCCCGCGGCAGAGTCGGCTTCGGTGGGCCCCGCACCGCGAACCCGGCGACGGTCACGGCTCGCCCCGGCCCTTCCTACGGGTCGTATGCGGGACGCTAAGGGCCCGCAGGAAGGTAAAGATCCGAGGGGTGGGCGGACCGGGACGGTGCGCGGCCGCGGAGCGGGCCTAGGCGCAGTTGACCCATTCTTCGGTGCCGTCGTCGAACACCTGTAGCTTCCACACCGGCAGCGCGTGCTTGACCTCTTCGACGATGCGCGCGCACACCGCGAAGGCCTCGGCGCGGTGATCGGCGGCCACCGCGCACACCAGCGCCGCGTCCCCGATCTCCAGATCCCCCACCCGGTGACTTACCGCCAGGGCCCGGATGCCCGACTCTTCGGCCGCGATGCGCGCGGCGATCTCGGCGACCACCTTCCCGGCGGTCGGATGGGCGCTGTAGTTCAGCCGGGTGACGGCGCG
>Ga0079226_10004216_pt1 | contig 10979 bp, 10 predicted proteins | sample Poulit2014_FD_76345 | JGI IMG/M metagenome (GOLD analysis project Ga0079226, IMG submission 76345) | Agricultural soil microbial communities from Georgia to study Nitrogen management - Poultry litter 2014 | ecosystem: Environmental > Terrestrial > Soil > Agricultural land | place: USA: Georgia...
AATTTGAATAAATTCTAGTAATTCCATTGTAGTTTAGTGAGTTAATAGGTGAGTTCTGATAATGTTGTCATCTTGAATAAGAAGTGAGGCATTGTCGGCAATCATGTCAATTCTATCTAATAATCCAGTTAAATCTTTTCTCAAACGAGAATATGGTCGACCACTTGAAGCAATAAAGTGGGCTTTATTTTCATGAATTTGATCTAAAATTCGGTCAAATCTTTTATGATCAAAAGTTTGATTATCACGCATGAATGTACCATCCATGTCTACGGCAATAACTTTAAAAGGTAATTTGCTCATGTAATTTGTCCTCTTTTTATAAAATCTATATCTTTTCTATTTATTTACTATTATAAAGCAAAAAGCCGAGTAAATGTTTTACCCGGCTTTTTGGATTTCATTTTTTTGATCTAGAGCAGATACACTGTTCACTTTAGATCTTAACAAATTGTTCTGCTGAATCAATTGGACTTAAATAAACGTAAGAAAGATTTAAATATTTTGTTTTTTCTATTAAGTTTTTCATTATTTTTTCTTGATCAGGGGTTAAATGTAAATGATTCAATGCTACCTTGGCTTGAATATACATTACTAACTTACTTGTATATTCAAGTGGATGGTCATTACTATCGAATTTGTTAATAACCAGTCCAATAGCATCGCGAATAGGACGATAGCGTCCAATATTCATTTCATTATAAATATTGCTGAAAAAACTATTATAGAAATTTTTTAAATCTTGATAGACCTCTTTGGTATCTGAGTTATGTTTAAAAATGCCGAACATCATAATCACTCCTTTAAAACCGGTAGGATTTGTGTTTTAGGATTAAACCAACTTCTCTGCTCATTGGTTAAAGGAGTATCTGTTATTAAGACATCCACCTTGTCCAATGGAGCAGACATATATGGAGAAGATGAATCGTTAGTGAATTTATATTTTTCTGCTACTAAAACAACTTGATTAGCGCGTGCAATTGCCGTACGTACAACTTCTGCGTCTTCCATTTTTGGCGCATATACACCATCTGGCCTAATACGAGAAGCGCCAATGAAAGCCGTATTGAAATGAATCTTACAAATTGTTTCAAGAGCGACTTTTGAGTAAATGTAGCGCTGCGACTTGTTGATTAATCCGCCTAGCAATCTAACAGAAGGGACTTCGGTTGTTAACATGCTTAAAGCATTGTCGATTGAATTAGTAACTACTTGCATATCGATACCGTTAAGCATGGGACAAAGTTGTTTTAGAATTGTTGAAGAACCAATAAAATCACATTGACCAGGATGAACGAATCGTTTAGCTTTTTTTGCCATTTTCAATTTAATTGGTGATTGAACTTCATTTCTAGTTAAAAAATCAGGTACGCTATTTTGATTGACCTCCATCAGCCCGCCGTGTACTCGGATTGCCTGTCCAGTTGTCGTTAAATGAATTACATCACGACGTGCAGTATCAAAAGATACATTAAAATATTGGGCAATTATTCTAGTTGAAAGCTGATGTTTTTCTTTCAATAGCTTTTTGATTTGAATTAATCGTTCTTCTTGAGTCATTTTTCTCTCTCCATGAATTAGTCTAGCATTTTTACAGGTAGCCGTATTTGTTTGATCAGCATTTTGCATTTATTTATCAGTACTTTTAAGTATATCAAAACATAAACACTTATATTTCATTATAAAAAACTGATTAGTTCAAGGATAAGGCTATTCTGATTTAAATCTAAAGACTTATTTAAATTGGTAGGATCCAATTATAAAAATGATTGACTTTTCATCAATAATTGGTATGATACAGGTATAAAGAAAAGGATTACAAAACAGAGCGCTTAAACTTGCTCAAAGGAGGAAAAATGACGAATTACGATTCAAAAGAATACTTAAAGAGCGTCGATGCTTACTGGCGTGCTGCAAATTACTTATCTGTTGGACAACTCTTCTTAATGAAGAATCCATTGTTAAAGCATAAGTTGGTTGCTGAAGACGTAAAGCCAAAGCCTATTGGTCACTGGGGTACTATTGCTCCACAAAACTTTATTTATGCACACTTGAACCGTGTACTTAAGAAATATGACTTGGATATGTTCTACATTGAAGGCTCAGGTCACGGTGGCCAAGTAATGGTTTCAAACTCATACCTTGATGGTTCATATACTGAACGTTATCCAGAAATTACCCAAGATGAAAAAGGTATGGCTAAATTATTCAAGCGTTTCAGTTTCCCAGGCGGTGTTGCTTCTCACGCTGCTCCTGAAACTCCAGGTTCAATCCATGAAGGTGGGGAATTAGGATACGCTTTATCTCACGGTGTTGGTGCAGTTTTAGATAATCCAGATGTAATTGCTGCTGTTGAAATCGGTGACGGTGAAGCTGAAACTGGCCCGCTTGCAGCAAGTTGGTTCAGTGACAAGTTCATCAACCCAATTAAAGATGGTGCTGTTTTACCGATCCTTCAAATCAATGGCTTCAAGATTTCTAACCCAACTATCGTTTCACGCATGAGTGATGAAGAATTAACCGAATACTTCCGTGGTATGGGTTGGGATCCACACTTTGTTTCAGTATTTAAGGGTGGCCGTTTCGATGGTGAAAAGGATCCAATGCAAGTCCACGAAGAAATGGCTAAGACCATGGACGAAGTAATCGAAGAAATCAAGGCCATTCAAAAGCATGCTCGTGAAAATAACGATGCAAGTTTTCCACACTGGCCATTGATCATCTTCCAATGCCCAAAGGGTTGGACTGGTCCAAAGAAGGATCTTGATGGTAACCCAATTGAAAACTCATTTAGAGCACACCAAATTCCAATTCCTGTCTCACAAGGTGATATGAAGCATGCCGACATGTTGACTGATTGGCTTGAAAGCTACAAGCCTGAAGAATTATTCAACGAAGATGGTTCACCTAAGGAAATTGTTACTGAAAACACTGCTGAAGGCGACCACCGTATGGCAATGAACCCAATCACTAATGGTGGTAAGGATCCTAAGCGCTTGAACTTGCCAGACTACCGCGACTTTGCTCTTAAGTTTGACAAGCCAGGTTCAATGGAAGCTCAAGACATGGTTGAATGGGCTAAATACTTAGATGAAGTTGCTAAGCTTAACCCAACCACTTTCCGCGGCTTTGGTCCTGATGAATCTAAGTCAAACCGTTTGTTCCAACTTTTGGATAACCAAAAGCGTCAATGGGAACCAGAAATCCACGAACCAAATGATGAAAACATGGCTCCAAGTGGTCGTGTGATCGATTCACAATTATCAGAACACCAAGATGAAGGCTTCCTTGAAGGCTACGTATTAACTGGTCGTCATGGCTTTTTCGCAACTTACGAAGCATTTGGTCGTGTAGTAGACTCAATGCTTACACAACACATGAAGTGGCTTAGAAAAGCTAAGGAACAATACTGGCGTCATGATTACCCATCACTTAACTTTGTTGCTACCTCAACTGTGTTCCAACAAGACCACAACGGTTACACTCACCAAGATCCAGGTATTTTGACTCACTTATACGAAAAGAATCGTCCAGATTTGATTCATGAATACTTGCCATCAGATACTAACACTTTGCTTGCTGTTGGTGACAGGGCCTTTAAGGATCGTGAATGCATCAACGTTTTGGTAACTTCAAAGCAACCTCGTCCGCAATGGTTCTCAATTGAAGAAGCTCAAAAGTTGGTTGACAAGGGCTTAGGCTACATTGACTGGGCTTCAACTGATAAGGGTGCAAAGCCAGATGTTGTCTTTGCTTCAACTGAAACTGAACCAACTATCGAAACTTTGGCAGCCATTGACATTTTGCACGACAAGTTCCCAGATCTTAAGATCCGTTACATCAACGTTGTCGACGTGATGAAGTTAATGTCACCAAAGGACAACAAGAATGCTATTTCTGATGAAGAATTTGACCGCTTATTCCCAAAGGATGTTCCAGTAATCTTTGCATGGCATGGCTACAAGAGCATGATGCAATCAATCTGGTTCGACCGTAAGCGTTACAACGTTCACATCCACTGCTACGAAGAAAATGGTGACATTACCACTCCATTTGACATGCGTGTCTTGAATCACCTTGACAGATTCGACCTTGCAAAGGACGCTGTTGAAAGCGTTGCTAAGTTAAAGGGCAAGCATGCAGACTTTATTAGTCACATGGATGACTTGCTTGAAAAGCACCACCAATACATTCGTGATAATGGTAAGGATATGCCAGAAGTTACTGAATGGAAATGGAAAGGCTTGAAGTAATTTCTAAATAAGAATAAATTAGACCTATGTCGAAAAACATAGGTCTTTTTTGTAGGGGTAGATATGAAATCAGGTTTAGTACTAGAAGGCGGCGCCATGCGTGGACTTTTCACCGCGGGTGTGCTCGACGTCTTAATGGAAAATAATATAAGTTTTGATAGTGCAATTGGCGTTTCGGCGGGTGCAGCGTTTGGCGTTAATATGAAGTCAGAGCAGATCGGACGAGTATTGCGTTATAATCTGCGTTTTACGGGTAAGCCGTATTACGCTAGTTGGAAGTCATGGCGCAGATCAGGCAATTTATATGCCGCTAACTTTTGTTATCACGTTTTACCAGATAAGTTAGATGTGTTTGATAAAAAGACTTTTATGGCTAATCCAATGGACTTTTGGTGCGTGGCAACGGATGCCGCAACAGGTGAGCCGGTTTACCATAAGTTGAGGAATGCGGGGTATGTAGATTTAGAATGGATCAGAGCATCATCATCCATTCCATTTTTTGCCCATCCTGTAGCTATTGGCGGTCATTATTACTTTGATGGCGGCGTTTCAGACTCGATTCCATATGGCTTTTTGAAGAAAAATAATTTTGATAAAAAGATCGTGATTACAACGCAGCCTAAGGAGTACAGAAAGAAGCAAAGCAAGCTTTTTCTGGTTGAAAGGGTATTATTGCGTAAGTATCCAGCTGTGCTTGATAAATTGGCTACAAGAGCGGAAGACTATAACGCCGTGTTAGATAATATTGAAGCGGATGAAAATACTGGGGAAACTTTCGTTATTAGACCGCCAGAGGTATTAAATATTGGAACGCTTGAGCAAGACAAGAATGAAATTAAGCGTGTCTATTATGTGGGACGGCAAGAGGCAGAAAAAGTTTTGCCAGGCTTAATTAATTATTTGAATAATTAGAAATAGGGAAATGAATTAGCTTTAAGCAGCTATGTAGATTTAGATGATGAGAATGCAAGGAAAAGAAATAGCTGGAAGATGCTAGTCAGCTTTGTGGTGTTAACGGTAATATATGCGTTATGGCCGCTAGTATCGCATTTATCAAGGCTCTGGTATATCAAGGATTTATTGATAATTGTATTAACCCTAGTTTTAGCATCGTTATTGCTGCATTTGTGTCGTACCACTAAAGTATTACAAACAAGAATGCAGTCTGGAAAAGCACAAAAAATTTGGAGCTGGATTTTATTGATAGTGGGTGTGCCATATATCATTTCGATTCTGCTGGCGCCTATTATGCAAATTACTCATATGACGATCAATAAAATTATTTCGATGTTTGTGATGGCGTTGATGGCATGGGTAATCGAAGAATTGCTGTTTCGCGGCTTGCTTTTTAATAGCTTATTAAGCTTCTTTTATCACAACAAGAATCGGTTCTTGATAGCTGGGTTGATCAGTTCAATCTTATTTGGCTGTATGCACTTAATTAACTTAGCGCACCAACCGTTACAATCTACTGTTGGCCAAGTCATCTTCGCTTTTACTATCGGAATAATTTTGATATATTTGCGCTTATTATCGAATAATATCGTTTGGTGTATGGTATTACACTTCTTCATCGACTTTAAACCTGTGATTCTTACTTCTAACCCAGGCTCGCATAACATTTCACTTGTCAAAGTCTTCTTAGTAGTTTTGCCATTAATGATCTTGGCAATAATTTGTCTTTGGTTGTTTAATCGGCATTATGTGCAAACAAATAAATAGAATTAATAATCACTATCATTTCGGTAGTGATTATTTTTTGCCCAAATTTGATTGAAAAATAACCGAATTTGAATCAGTACAATTATACCTTTGCAAATAATGCTAAAGTGAAGAGTAATAAATAGTAGGAGGAAAAGGGAAATAAATATTTCATCATACTATATAGGTTATTACACAGGAGCGGTAGTTCTTGTAGTACTAGGGCTAATACTTTTTTACGCTATTACTAATGTCAAATTTAAAAAGCGAGATTTAATATTTGCATTGGTCGTTTTTATTTGCAATCAAGTAATTGCAGAGTATATCCCAGAATGGAGCAATATTATCAGTCCCGTTACAACTATTGCTCTTTATTACTGTTACTTTTACAAATGAGCAGGTAAGTTGTTAACTGTTGCAGCAATTACCTTAATTCACTCGGTTTTAATCTTAACTTATTTAATGAGCAATTATGTTTTTTCCTATTTGCCAATAATTTTTGCTTTCTTGTTTTATCCGGTAGTTTTAACTATTTTGTATCTAATTTTGAAAAAATGGCGTTATCAGATTCATCAATTTTTAACTAAGGAAAATCGCCGGATTGCTGACTGGCTAGTAGTCTATCTTTATGCTTGCGCATTAATTGTCAATATTATGCGAGTGCCAGAAATCAAATTACCAGCTGAAATTTTTTGGATTTTGATCATGGGAATGCAGTCTCTATTTATTGTGGCGGTCTATATTGCAAGTGTACAGCTACAGAAAAAATTGTTAAAAAAGCAGGAACAGCGCAACTTTAGGCTCTATTTACATGATTTAGAAGATAGTGAAGATCGTTTGCGCAGATTTAAGCATGATTATTTGAATTTACTAGCAACGATGCGGATAGTAGCTGTGAATAATCATGATCAAAAATTAGTTCAAGAATTGGCACAATATACGGAAAAACAGATTAATGATGAAAATAGTTGGCATTTTAAAAATTTGAATCACTTACATAATGATGCACTTAAAAGTTTGGTTGTGAATAAACTAGCTCAAGCTAATGAATTAGGAATCAAGTATTCTTTTGAATGCGAAAAAGAGATTAAAGTTTTACCTAAAAACGTGAAATTGTTTGATTTAGTGCGGATTATTGGCATCGCCTTTGATAATGCTATTGAAGAAAGCGAGCAATTAGCTAATGTTCAAGCAATAAATGATCAATATGACAACATGTTTATTGAATATAGTGAAAAAGATAATTGGTTTAATTTTACTATGGTAATTGACTAGGAATAGAAATGAAATATAAAGTGATTATTTGTGATGATGATCTTGCGCAAGCAAGTAATTTAGCTTTGAAATTGGGAATTGCGGCAATGATGCAGCCCGAAGAGGTTGAACTTGAAATCGGTACGACCGCTCAAAATGCAAATGAGGTCTTGAGCTATCTAAATGAACATCCCTTAGACGGCGGAATCTATTTTTTAGATATTGAATTAGGCGATAACCAGGACGATATAAACGGTGTGGATCTAGCTGAAGAAATTAAAAAGTTAGATCAGCGAGCACAAATTGTTTTTGTAACTGCTTATGACGAATACATGGAGTTGACCTATCAACGGCGTATCGGGTCGATTGACTATATCAACAAAAGTAATTCTGATTTGCAGCAGTGATTGAATGAGACGGTACGGGATGCTGTAAATAATTTAGCTAAGGCTAATTTTAGCAAGAAGATGACGTTTTCTTATCGTTTAGGCAGGATCATTCGCAACGTTAATATTGATGATATCTATTATATTTCAACAACCAGGGCACCACACAAGCTGTGTTTGGTGCGTAATGATGGCACTGCCGAGTTTGCAGGCGATATTAAGAACATTGATCAGCAAAATGAGTTTTTAAAGAAAGTATCACAATCATATTTGGTAAATCCGAAAAATATTGCACAAATCAATTTAAAGAAAAAGGAGATTGGCTTTCCTAATGGGGATGTAATCAAGTCTTCTCGTCGCTTTACCTATGTGATGAAAGGTATGATAAACACTTATAATTTGAAACAAAATAGTTACCGAATTTGACTAAAAATTAACCGGATTTGAAGTTATATTTCTGCCTTTACTAGAAAGCTAGATAATAATCTTGAGATAAAGGAGAAAGAAAATGAACTTAAGAAAGTGGAATATTTACTTCAGATGGGAAATAGCTATCGTCATCCTGCTTTGGTGGGGGATGGCAATTTTCAATATTGTTAAAGTACATCTAGCTACAGCAGGACTATGTATTGTGGTTAGTATTTTACCAGTGCTGGTTTTAGCTTTTAATTGGTTAAAAAAGAAGTCAGCAGTCACTCGCTGGTTAGCAATTATAATCATGCCTGCAATTTTATCAGTGACGTGGTACATACTTTTTCACAATATTTTGTGTTATGTCAGTTTTAAATTGGGCATTATCGTTTTATTTGGACTTATTTTGCTAGTAATGGACTTACCAGTCGCAGTGGTAGCGATAGGGCAAATGCAAAATTGGTTGGGCCGCTTAATTGCAGCTTGCTACTTTGACATGGTGCTCTTGTCATCGACAGCGATTGAATTAAAGCCGCAAGGGATTAACGTCTTGATTTCTTCCGGTTTGATGGCTGGAGTAGCTGCATTTTTAGCAGCAATGCTGATTGCAAAATGTTGGGGCTTTAGCTTCAATCCTGATTTAAAATGGCAGAAGTCTAGTAACTGGTCGAATGTGACATTTATCTTATTACTTCTATTCTGTATTGTCTTTGCCTTCTGGGCAGAGTTTTGCGGAAAAGAAAATAATCTAGTAGAGATCTTATTCAAACCAGATTTTGGTCCGTTGAAACCAACTTGGGCATCGTTTTGTAGAGCCTTAGAAGCAGGTGTCTTTAAAGAAACCAACCGCTATTTGACGATCTTAGCTTTGATAGTTGGCTTTGCTAACAGTAAATATCGAGTTCAGATCACTGTGATTGTTAGTGCGGTTGTCTTTGGCTTGTGCATTTTACTAATTTAGGCGGTCAGGATTTTGCGGCGACCAATCTATGCCGCAGCGTTGGGCTTAGTTCTAGCTATCCTATATTTATATACTGGCAAATTGTGGTTACCGATGCTGTATCACTTTGGCGTTGATTTTTTGAATTATGCGGTTAATGGTGGAATTAAAGCGCAGGTTTGGTCAGGCACTCTTAGTGATGGGGTCAGCTCGCTTGTTTCAATTGTAGTTCCAGTAGCTATTGCGATTTGGATTATGACGGGCAAGAGAAAATTAGTCATAGATGAAAATATTGAGCACTTGTTAGGCTAGAATAATATAAAAAAACAGGATTTAGCATATGCTAAGTCCTGTTTTTTCGTTTATAAGAATTTTTCAAAAGCCGTACTAATACCATCTTCATCATTTGAAGCAGTAACATAATCAGCGTGTTCTTTAGCGACTGGACTGCCGTTACCCATGCAGACCGCTGTTCCTGCAAATTCAAACATCGTTAAGTCGTTACGCTCATCACCAATTGCCATTACTTCATCTGGCTTAATTCCTAATTTTTCAGTTAATTCCTTTAAGCCGTTACCTTTGCTGACGCCAGGATGCAATAATTCAAGAAAACATGAATCAGCGCGAACTACATATAAATCCTTTTCAAATTCTTGGCTAATTTTTTCTTCCCATTGATCAATTAATTGTTCTTTGCCTACAAAGCATCCCTTAGCTATTTCAAAATCAGCAGGCAATTCATCCGGCTGGCGAATATATAATGTAGCAGAATTTTCGTAAGCTTGTGTGTAGATCATCAAATCAACGTCATGATCTCCAGTAATGATCTTTGAATCAGGAGATACGACATTGAATGGAATGTGATGTTTCTTACCGAAATCGTACATTTTGCGATAAAACTTGTTTGAAACCAAATCTTCAGTCATAACTTGACCATCTGCAGTTATAGTAATTGCACCATTTAGAGTGATTGCATATTGATCAGGCCCAACTATGCCTAATTCATCCATAAAATGTTTTAAACCTGCGATAGGACGACCAGAGCATAATGCGACTTTAATTCCTTGATCTAATGCTTTTTTAACTGCTTCTTTCGTGCTAGGTAAGATTTTACCGTTTGAATCAAGCAAAGTTCCATCTGTATCTAATGCAATAAATTTAATTGCCATAAAGAGCTCCTTATTTTTGGTAATCGCTTTCATTATACCTAAACATGAAGCGTATGAAAATGAAATATTTTGCATACATTTAATATGTATATAAATAATAAAATAAATAGCATATTTCTTGACACACTAAATTGGCATGTAAACTTTTTACTTGAACATACGCTATAAAGGGCACAAAAATATTTCATTTGATTAAATATGCTAAAAAAATATCTGAAATATATTTCAGGCGATGAAATATTATTTTAATACCTTGAAACAGCTTTTCAGCTTTTTTAAAAACGCTTACACAAAAGAAAAACTATGGTATAAATAAGAATGTAAGCTAGCTGCTGAGATAGAGATAAATCTGAATTTGATATCACTTAGATTTTCTATCTTAATCAATTATCTAGAGGAGAAATATTTAGATAAGATCTAGTTGTATGAGCACCTTGCAACTAGTTAGATTTGGTGAAATAGATTAGGTGTAATACAAGAAACAATTGATTTAGTTTGATTTTTTCTTTCAGGGGTAAATTATTATGATGCAAAAGTTTCAGCGGTTTGGGGCCGCAATGTTCGTCCCAGTTATGCTGTTCTCGTTTGCGGGTATTGTTGTAGCTCTAGGAAGTTTATTCAATAACCCAACTCTGTTTGGCTCAATTGCTAATCCAGGGACGGCATGGAACTCAGTTTGGGACACAATTTCAGCTGGTGGTTGGACAGTCTTCAACCAAGAAGGTATTTTGTTTACTGTAGGTTTGCCTATCGGTTTAGCTAATAAGGCTAGAGGTAGAGCAGCCATGGAAGCAGTTATTGCTTACTTGACTTACAACTACTTCATCGGTGCAATGCTTACCCACTGGGGTGCAGCATTTGGTAT
>Ga0079226_10004217_pt1 | contig 10978 bp, 9 predicted proteins | sample Poulit2014_FD_76345 | JGI IMG/M metagenome (GOLD analysis project Ga0079226, IMG submission 76345) | Agricultural soil microbial communities from Georgia to study Nitrogen management - Poultry litter 2014 | ecosystem: Environmental > Terrestrial > Soil > Agricultural land | place: USA: Georgia...
CGGCATGGGTAAAATGGGCAAAATGATGCAAGGCATGCAAGGAATTAAGAACAAATTACCATTTGGTAGATAGACTGATAATATGGCCGTTTAGCCCGGCCATTATTTATTTTATTATATATAAATGTTGCGCAAGATTCCGACAATATCCTCTATCAATCAAATAAATATTAAATAAAAGAAGATAAAACATTGTTAAGAATTAGATTACAACGCAGAGGTCGGCGCAAACGACCGATCCATCATATCGTCGTGGCTGATAACCGCAAACCCCGAGATGGACGTATTATTGAAGATATCGGTCGTTTTGATAACGTCACTCCGAAAAATGAACTTGAACTGGATAGAGCGCGCGCACTACACTGGCTAAAAAATGGTGCCCAGCCTTCTGACACTATACGATCGATTTTTAAGAATGAGGGCATCATGTACGAAATGCACCTCAACCGCTTAAATAAGTCGGAAGAAGAAATTGAAGAGGCACTGACGGAATGGCGTGAGAACCGGGAAGAGAAGAAAAAGGATGTTCCCACACGCAAAGAACGTCAAAAGACGCTGCTCGAAGCCGAGGAAAAGGAATTCCAAAAGCAGCTTAAGAAAAAAGCTGAAGAAGCTGCTCGTGAAAAAGCAACGCAAGAAGCCCTGGCTGCTGAAGAGGAAAAGCAGGCTGAAGCCGAGAAAGCTGAGGAAGCTAAAGCATCAGATGAAAAGGGAGATGAAGCTGAAGCTGCGGCAGCGGAAGAAACTAATACCGAAGAAACAGCTACCGACGAAGTCCAGGAGACCGAGAAAGCAGAGACTACAGAAGAATCTACTGCCGGTAATGAAGAAGAGGCACAGACCGAAGTAGAGGATGAAACTCAAACAGAAGATGAAGGCGAAGAAGCTCAGGCTTCTGAAGCAAAAGAGCCGGAAGAAGAGCAAAAAGGAGCAAGCGCTCCGGAAGATACGGATGAAGCTGAATCTGATGGGAGTCAGGAAGGCGAAAGTGCCGAAATATCTGCTGATATGCTGGCCAAAGATGCCATTGCACATATCGAGGAAACACCGCTTGAAGAACTTGAAGGATTTGTGACGGATGAGGAAGACCGCGTTACTGTGCAGCGTGCCCTTGAGGAAAAACAAGAAAACGAAGAAGAGTAATCACCGGACAGATGCTGGAATCGATTAAAGACCAGTATCAACAGATCGGGCATATTGCACGATCGCATGGCGTACAAGGAGAAGTATTGGTCATTCCCGACCGTTACGCTCCAACACTTTTTGATTCACTTGATCTGGTTCATATAACAAATACCAGAGGGGTTTTAATCCCTGCCCGTATTGAGTCGGTTCGGGTCCAGGAAAAAGGAAACCGGCAGTCGTTCTTTGTAAAATTTGAGCACATATCTGATCGCACTGAGGCGGAGGAGCTTAAGCAGGAAGCCATTTATATAGACCGAAATAAGCTACAAAATGGTTCTGGCGAAGTAGATGGAATTCCGGATTTTAACGGTTTTGAAATCTTAGTTAAAGGTAAGCTCGCAGGGGAAGTTAAACGAACTATCACAAACCCTGCTCACCCAATCCTGCAGGTATCTATGACCAATGGGGAATCGATACTTATCCCCTGTGTGGATGAATATATTCGTGATATAGACGTCGAACAGCAACAATTTGAATGCCAAAACCTGCATCAACTGGAGGATTTATAATCTATGATGCACATTGATATTATATCGGCCGTACCACAGTTGCTGGATGGACCGCTCAGCCACAGTATTGTGGGCAAAGCCCGCGATGATGATCTGGTAGAGATCTGTATTCACGATCTGCGGGATTTTTCCGAAGATAAACACCGCAAGGTAGATGACTATCCCTATGGCGGCGCTGCCGGAATGGTGCTGACACCGCAACCTATATTTTCGTGTATCGAAGAGTTGCAAGAACAGCGTAATTATGATGAAATCATATTTACAGCCCCGGATGGCATCCCATTTGAACAGAAAGATGCGAACCGGCTGTCAGTAAACAAGAATCTGATATTCTTGTGCGGCCATTATAAAGGTGTAGATCAGCGTGTGCGCGATGCATTGATCACCCGAGAGTTCAGCCTGGGAGACTATGTGCTTTCCGGCGGTGAGCTGCCGGCCATGGCAATGGTCGATTCGATCGTCCGCCTTTTGCCCGGAACACTTGGCAATGCCGAAAGCGCGCTCACTGATTCCTTTCAGAATGACTTGCTGGAAGGGCCGGTTTATACGCGTCCGGCAGAGTTTAAAGGCCTGGAAGTTCCGGCTGTTTTGCGATCTGGTGATCATCAAAAAGTGGAGCAGTGGCAACATCAGCAGTCGCTGGAGCGTACTCAAGAAGTACGTCCTGATTTGTACAAGAAATTTAGAAATGAACAGAAGTAAGTTAATATTATGGATAAGTTAAGATTAGCAGAACAAACATTAATGAATGATAAGCACCCCGAATTTAAGGCCGGGGACACGGTAAATATTCACTATCGCGTACGCGAAGGGGATAAAGAGCGAATTCAGATGTTCGAAGGGCTCGTCATCTCCCGCCGCGGATCGGGGGCAAACCAAACCTTTAATGTCCGCAAAATTTCTGCCGGTAATATAGGAGTAGAACGCATTTTTCCTCTTTTTTCTCCCTTTATCGCCAAGATAGAGCTTAAAAAACAGGGAGCCGTCAAGCGCTCTAAGCTTTACTACTTGCGTGAGCGCCAAGGAAAAGCCGCACGCGTTAAAGAGAAAGACCAGAATCAAAGTAACGTTCGTGAGTTGAACCGTCAAGCTGAGGAACGCGCGCAAGCAGCGGATCAAGCTTCCGGTGAGGAAGAATAACTTTTTCCTCCTTTATAAGCATTTAAAAAGGAGCCTGCGGATTGTAGGCTCCTTTTTTTGTAATATTTTTTTCTATCACTAAGGACAATCAGGCTAACTAATCGTTACTGGGCTATGAATTGTATGTTGGAGCATATTAGTAAAAAGAAGCTTTAAAACACTTCGTTTTGACCTCTCCTTTACTGTATTAACGCTTCGCAGAGCAGGCAAATCCCTCCTAATTACTTAAGTGAGGGTTATGTTGAAGTATCTCAACGTACCTAAGAGTGGTTAGGCAGTCAGTATTTGTTACCTTTCTGCTTATGTGGCCAACATTCTCTATGACAATAGTACAGAGTGAGATTATAAAATAAGTTGGGATGCTTACACCGCTTTACGCTAAATAATTTTTATACCAACACTACCTGATTATGGGAGATGCGGTAACCAAATAACCCAACCGGATGTTTCAAAATAATTGCCAAAACACTCATCCCTTCACCGCCTCATATACCGTCATAGGTGGAATATTGCGCCATTCCCATTCGGTTTGGACGTTGCCAAAGGCCTTTTTTAGCGGTTCCTCTAAGTGTCCGGAAGTCTGATAAGCCAAAAACTCGCCCCCTCCTTTAAGCAGCTTCGCACTTTGACTTAGTACTGACATTTTTGCTTCCTCATCCAAAAAGGAAAACGGGATACCCGAAATTATATAATCAACCTTCCCAATCATTTGATCCGGCAACAATTGGGTCACATACTCAACGCTGTCATTATAAAAGGAAAGCCGGTCATCATCTATTCCCTTGAGTTCCTCAAAAAGCAGGTCATTGGTTTCGAAAAGCAATATCTTAGAACCTACCGTCATTTTGGGCAGCATAAAGCGCGCAAAAACCCCTGAAGCCGCCCCATATTCAACGACGGTAATATCCCTTGAAAAGTCGATTGGCTTACAGACTCTCCGCATGCAATATTTGGATGTAGGCGTAACGGAGGCTACATCTTTATCATTAAAAAAACTTTTAAGGTAACTAAAAGTACTCATTTCCTGCTTTTCGTTGTACGTTATTGGTTATCAGATCAAAGAAGCTAATAACAATTGATTACAGCTCATCCTCCAGCTGTTCAATCTGATCGCGAATGCGGGCAGCCTCCTCAAATTCCATATTTTTAGCCGCTGTCTCCATCGTATTATATAGATACTCCAGAAATTCCCCCTTGTTGTCAAACGTAACCTCCTTCATCGCAGGGTTGGCCTTATACTTGATGCCTTCTTCAGCCACTTTCACCGTTTCGAGAGCTTCTTTGCCTTCGCCATCCTCTTCCAGATCAAAGTTTTGATTCGAAATAAGCCCCGGATCTACCAGTGGCTTTAATTCTTTTTCAATTGTTTTAGGTGTTATATCGTGTTCTTCATTGAAATCCTGCTGGATCTTACGGCGCCGCTCGGTCTCATCAATTACGGTCTGCATGCTGTCAGTAACCTTATCGGCATACATAATGGCTTTGCCATCTACATTCCGGGCAGCACGTCCAATAATCTGGAAAAGAGAGGTTTCAGAGCGCAAGAACCCTTCTTTATCGGCATCTAATATGGCTACTAAACTCAATTCGGGAATGTCAATCCCTTCACGCAGCAGGTTAATCCCCACCAGTACATCAAAGTCACCGCGGCGGAATTTATACAATACCTCTACCCTTTCCAGTGCATTCAGCTCGCTGTGCATATAAGCTGCTGATATGCCTACCTTTTTCAGATATTCACTCAGCTCCTCGCTCAATCTCTTTGTAAGCGTAATGCACAACACCCGATCACCCTTTGCTATGCGTTTACGAATTTCCTCCAGCAGATCATCAATCTGGTTCTCTACCGGTCGAACTTCAATCTCCGGCTCCATCAGTCCGGTAGGCCGCACAATCTGTTCTACATAAACTCCTCCGCTCTGTTCAAGTTCATAATCACTGGGCGTAGCACTTACAAAAATAGCCTGGTTGACCATGCTTTCCCATTCTTCAAAGGTAAGCGGCCGGTTATCTAAGGCAGAAGGCAAACGGAAGCCATGCTCGACCAAGTCCGTCTTTCGCGATCGGTCACCGCCATACATTGCTGAAATCTGCGGTACGGTTTGGTGACTTTCATCTACGACCAGCAAAAAGTCATCCGGAAAATAATCAAACAAACAATACGGACGCTCCCCGGGTTTTCGGTTGCTCAGATAGCGCGAGTAGTTTTCAATACCTGAGCAGTAGCCGATCTCCTGCATCATCTCAATATCAAAAAGGGTCCGCTGCTCCAGCCTCTTGGCCTCTAAATAGCGCCCTTCATCATTGAGCGTACCCACGCGCTCGTGGAGTTCATCACGTATCTGATCAATAGACTGATTTAACCGTTCCTCAGTGGTTACATAGTGCGATGCGGGATAAATATAGAACTCGTCCACCTGTTCGTATACCTCACCGGTTTCGGGATCTACAATTTCCATCTTCTCTATTTCATCGCCCCAAAAAGAGATACGCAGCGCATCTTCCGCATAAGCCGGATAGAGATCCACTACATCACCCCGAACGCGGAACGTACCCCGGGAGAACTCCCGATCATCGCGCGTATAATGCAGATCAACCAGATCATAGAGCAAGGTGTTTCGCGGAATTTCCATACCGGTCGTTAAGTTAATAATCAGTTTTTCATACTCCGAGGGCGAGCCAATTCCGTAAATGCAGCTTACCGAAGAGACAATGATCACATCGCTCCTGCCCGAAAGCAGTGAGCTGGTCGCCCGTAAACGCAGGCGCTGAATCTCGTCGTTAATGGAGAGATCTTTTTCAATATACTTATCTTGCGAAGATATATAAGCCTCCGGCTGATAGTAGTCGTAGTAGGAGATAAGAAACTCGACCCTGTTATCTGGGAAGAAGTCGCTAAGCTCTCGGTAAAGCTGAGCAGCGAGTGTTTTATTGTGGCTCATCACCAGTGTAGGGCGCTCTTCCTGATCAATAACATCAGCAACGGTACGTGTTTTACCGGAACCGGTTATTCCAAGCAGCGTTTGATACTTATCACCTTGTTCGAGCCCTTCCACCAGCTCTTCGATAGCTTGAGGCTGATCGCCGGCTGGTGGCCAGGGCGATTGTAAATCAAAACGCGACATAATTACTCTTTACTTAATATACTTATAGATTCAATAGCAATTTTCCTCATTAACACTGAACTATATCTGTCGTTCATATAACTTGTGCTTCATTATAATAAAACGTATTTCATCTTTAATCATTCTGTAAAAATCACATTTTTTTAGCGCAATTGATAGTAAAGCTTTACCTTCCGTGTCACTCTTTTTAAAAAAGTCAGTTCCAATAAGTTTTACATAGCCAATGTCTCCCAAAGAACAACAATTAGGCCCACAGCGCAATCGTATAGATGTCATAGATACTAAGCTGCTTGACCTTCTTTCTGAGCGCAGTGAAATTGTTCAAGAAGTCATTGAAAAGAAAGTTAATAACCAGCTTCCTATCTTTGCCCCTGAGCGCGAAGATGATAAGACTGATAAATTCCGCACGATGGCTAAAGAGCGGGGACTGAATCCCGAATGGGCGGAAGATTTTCTGCGCATGATTATGGCCTCATCACGGGCCAGTCAGTCTTCGAATGAGTTTCCCCGTGCTACCAAAAAGCCTAAAGATATACTAATTGTTGGAGCCCGTGGGGGGATGGGAAGACTTTATGCACGTATTATTGAACAATCCGGCCATCACGTCCACAAAATTGATAAGCATAACTGGCATGACCTTGAAGAGGTGGCACCACAGCTGGATATGGCTATTGTTTCCGTTCCAATAAGCACAACTACGGATGTTATTAACCGGCTGGCGCCAAAACTTAAAAAAGAGACGATTTTAGCTGACTTTACCAGCAACAAATCGAAACCTATTGAAGTTATGACTGAGGCGCATAACGGCCCCGTACTGGGTTTACACCCCATGCATGGTCCCGGCGTCAATAACCTCTCTAAACAGCTGATGGTGGCCTGTGCCGTTCAAAAACCGGAGGTTTCGCAGTGGTTTCTGGAGCAATCACGCCTTTGGGGCATGCGGGTTTTAGAAGCCGATGCCCAGAAGCACGACCACGTGATGCACCTGGTGCAGGGGCTGCGGCACTTTGTTGCCCTCATGCACGGCTCTTTTATGAAGACTTATGATCTGGATCCGCGGGATATCCTGGATTACTCCAGCCCTATTTACCGCGGTGAACTGATGATGACCGGCCGTATTTTTGCACAGAGCGCGGAGCTTTATGCCGATATTGTATTTTCTAACGAAAAGCGACGGGAATTGCTGCTAAACTTTATTGATCATAACGAACATTTGGCCGAAATGGTTGAACAGGACGACAAAGATGCTTTTATCAAAGAATTTGAATCTGTTACCGACTTTTTCGGCAGCTTTGCAAATCAAGCATTAGATGAAAGCGGATATCTTATCGATCGTTTAACTGATCGTTTTGCATAGCTTATAATTACAGTGGTAATGATATAGCTTTTGTTTATTCAAGCATCTGCAAAATAAGTCATAGGACATTTTGAAGTATCTATATTTTGACTTTCCCACTCCTGTGCTAAAGTTTGGTAGAGCAGCTAAACCGCTCTCCTGTTTACTCAAGGGGATATAAGAAAGTACTCCATACTGATTCAGCATATACAGTTAAGTCTCATGAAATCCATGCTGTTAAAGAGCATACCGCAGCACCCATGAACAATAGTAAGATAATATGGAATTAAAACGATATCTTCTGCTACTGGCGCTTTTATGCATCAGTCTGCCCGGATTTGCCCAGGATAGTAGCCACAATACCATCTCTTTTGACCTGGGCGGAAGTGCATCCATTGCCAACAACACCTTTACCAATACTTGGAACCCTTCCCTGAGTCCACAATTAGGGCTGCGCCTGAACTATCACTTTGGGAGCCTTGAAGCGGGTGTTCGCTACACAAGCTTCGAAGGAGGGCGTTCAGATTTTGCCGATACTGATAAATCATCTTTTACCTCATTCTTTATATATGCTGGATGGGAATATCCCTTTGAGATCAGTTCCCATTTCATTTTAGCTCCCGGATTTCGATTCGGCAACTCTTACCTTACTTTTGATCATCCGCCTACTTATCCGCCTTCGGGCTCGTTTGGCGAGTATAAGTTCGACGCCCACGAAAGCGAGTTTGCCTATGAACTATTTATGCGACTGCAATATTCCCCCACCGATGGACCCTGGAGCATATATTCCAGTCTTTCATATAATCGAACCCTAACCTATCACACCATGCCGCTCGGTCTGATATCTGTAGGCATCAGTCGCTCTTTTGCTACTCCAACCTGGCTTAAAGACTTTTTAAAATAATGCGATATATTCTTCCAGTCCTTTGCTTATTGGGCCTTTTAAACCAAACGGCCACCGGTCAAAGTAACCGTACTCACAAGGATACCCTTGCTCAAACTACACTTATTAAGCCCAATGACATAGTTCAGCGCATTCCTAGCTGGGATGTCACCACAACGGATGGCTTTACTTACAGAACCAATACGGGATTATATGGATTTTATGGTCCTCAGCCTACCATATATATAGATGGACTGCCCGTTGATTTCACTTTTTTCCAGTGGCAGAATTTGAATATGCTGCCCATTGCCATGCAGCAAATTGAGACCATTAAGTATAGCTCTGCGCCACAAATATATGCATCATTACCGGTACAAAGTGGTTTTATGGATTTACAAACCACCCCCGCCGACTCCGGATTTAGTGCTTTTGGATCGCTAACCCTTGGCAATCAGACTGAGGATCCCGGCCCCTGGGCCTACGACTCCTCAAAAGTGACTCCCAATATCGACCGCCGCGGTCCTCATTATTTTGGAGGCCTCTCCTATCTAAGCGATAACTGGCAGGCAAGGGTTCAACTGTCGCTGCGCCAGCATCAACCAACAAATCTTAATAACAACCATCGTATCGGCAGCTACTCGTTTGTTGACGGCACCTGGCATCCTGTTAAATCTGTTGTTACCAATGGGCTTGCAGATATTAAAGCTCATTTCCCCAAAGGCGGCATTCAAAGCCGGATATTGTTTAGCAACAATGATGAGTACATCTTTTTTCAACCTTACGGCCGCGAGGTTCCTGCTCATACTATTAATCGCCAATGGGCCCTTCAAGGATATCGCCTGGTTGGAAAATGGCGCTTAAAAGGGAGATATACCGTTAACTATAAGGATATGGACTACCGGATAAATAATGCGAATTATGATTTCAACTGGCAGCAACTACGCAATAAGTTTACTGCATCCGCACATTACAACAGTTCACTTGCGGAGCTCCATACCGGTGGATTGCTGGAGTATACTAATACAAACGGATTAAGTTTAAAAAGCAAAAAATGGATTGCCACTTTGTTTGGTAAGGGGAACTTCAGCCTGAATACCAAAAACAACTTGAATGCAGGTGCTTCCCTTGATATAGCCGCTGAGGAAACCGCATTTTCTTTCTCCTCTGGTTCCAATCACCATTTAGCTAATTTCTGGAAATTAGCTACCCAAATAAGCTATGATGAATTACTTTATTTTCGGCAGAACAGCAGTACTTACTGGGATCAGTTGGGATATGGGGTATATGATCAGCTAAATATTAGCCGAGCTCTGCCCTTCAGTTCCAAAAAGAATCAATCACTAACTGTAGCTGTCCAAAATAAGGTTGAGCTTTCCTCTGCCATAGATTTCAATTTAGAAGGGAAATTCTATCGTCATTTTGCGCTAAATATTCCCTGGCAGGTCGTTTCGCATGACGAAGAAATGTTTACGGGGATCTATACCCGTCCACAAGATCTTTACTACACTTCTGAAACCGGCAGCCGTTATAAGCTTACGCTGGATTTAAACCAACATATCAGTCCATCTCTCAGCCATTCAGTAACTTTTGTTGAACAACGGCATATTACGGGTTCAAAACGCTACCTGTCCTATTGGCATCAAATTCCCAAGACCCGCATGCTCTATGAAATTAAGTATAGGCCCTTTAACGATTTGTCGTTATCGCTGGCAACCACCTACCGCGGCTCCACAAAATGGGAAGAGTATCAAAATATCGATGGAAAGCGTTATCGATCACTCCAGCCACAATACCGTATTCAATATGGAACGTTCCATACGCGAACGCCATCTTTTTTTAAAGTTGACCTCACGGCAAAAAAATGGTTCTGGGACGGACGGTTTGCTACTACTTTTTCGCTTAGAAACCTCTTAAATACGGAAGTTCGCTACCATACGATGGGTCCGGATAAGGCGCTTAAGTTTATTATCAAGGGCACACTCAAACTTTAACCTGCATTCCAAAGAACTAATCTTCGGGTGTAATTACACTGCCTTAAATGTAAGATACACTCTGGCAGCTCTCTTCTACAGCCCGCTTGAAGCTCCAGCTTTGTTATGGTTTCTGTGGAGGAATTAGACAACACGTTAACCTGAGCAAAGATAGGCATAAACCCTCTCAGAAAGCCGCTATTATCTGTCAGATTGCGGACCTTTGCCAATCATCGGCTTCTATTCATAAAATAACCGGAACGGCATTTGCAAATGGACCCTGCCCTACATTATTCAACAACAGATGTATATCTGGCAAACTTATACTACACAGGATGAAGCTCTATGAAACCCTGCAGATTTAAATGTCCAGAAGCTATCACGCTCCAGAGCACTTCAAGACTGCATTGCTCAATCTTTATCCTATTTCCTAATTAAATGCGGTACGATTACTTTGTGTACTCGCCACGGCTCCAATCAATTAACCGTTTTAAGACCTTTAGGTAAAAATGAGTGGTTAACATAATACAGCGTAACCTTATAGCGCCATGTGGAAGGCTGTAATAGAGGCCTTTTAAATACTTCATCATACGCTCTTCTTTTGTAACCAAAATGATCGTCAACGTACAGCCTAAGCTACGTTGGCGCAGTTGGCTTTCATAGCTACTTCAGTGATGCAGCGGTTTGCCTGTTCTACGAAACCTTAGCGCAGTAGTGAGGAGGGTAAATCATCGGTATTTTAAAAAAACCCTAATACTGAAAGCACAGTAAAACGATACAAAATGGCATCCTTTCTTGGGTGGATATAGTGTTCTGTATATATAAAAAGC
>Ga0079226_10004218_pt1 | contig 10978 bp, 12 predicted proteins | sample Poulit2014_FD_76345 | JGI IMG/M metagenome (GOLD analysis project Ga0079226, IMG submission 76345) | Agricultural soil microbial communities from Georgia to study Nitrogen management - Poultry litter 2014 | ecosystem: Environmental > Terrestrial > Soil > Agricultural land | place: USA: Georgia...
CGTTATACCAACCATCCTTTATTGCTTGACAATATGTTCGGAAAAGCGTACGTTATACACGTACAAATAATAAATCATTTTTTTTATGGTATGAAGACACTAACCGTAACACAGGCCAGAAAAGACATCTATAAACTTCTCGATGAAACAGCTGAAGCTCATGAGCCGATTCAAATTACGGGGAAGCGATCAAATGCTGTACTCATTGGCGAGGATGATTGGCGATCGATTAAAGAAACGCTTTATCTGACTTCCATTCCTGGTATGGCAGACTCTATCAAGGAAGGAATGGATACTCCTTTAGAAGAAACTGATGATGAATTGGACTGGTGAGTAATTATAAATTAGTTTATACAAAACAGGCACAGAAGGATGCTAAAAAAGTACGCTCTTCTCAACTGAAGCCGAAAGTTGAAAAGTTATTGGATGTCCTTAGAGAAGATCCATTTCGTTCATATCCGCCTTACGAGAAATTGGTAGGTAAACTGAAAGGAGTTTACTCGAGAAGAATTAATATTCAACATCGACTGGTCTACCAAGTCTATAAGAAAAAGAAAATTGTCAAAGTCATTCGTATGTGGTCCCACTACGAATAAACAGGTTGGTATAACAAGCGCTTCAATGGGGCGCACGACCCGGTGGGCATTGATTTTGCAACGTTGGCTGCGGCCAAGTACATTACGGGCTATGTTACAGGAATAAGTGAGCCCATTAAGCGCAGTTCCGTTATATGGCTTAACCCTTAAACCAATTGGCAATGCATGAGAGACTTATTTACATAGCGATTATTTTTCTCTTCACATCTTGTCAATCGCATGAGAACGACTCTAAAAATAAATCTTCAAGTGTAGAAAAATCTGGTTCAGCCGTTCAAGAAACCGATAGTTTTGAAAGTTATTTCAAATCAGATTCAACTCTAATGAAAAGAGATTCTGTAGATGTACTTGCTATTTCTAATGGTTCAAAAACGGAAGAGATTTTAGCTATTTGTAACTGTGATAAAAACATAGAGGAGAACACAATTAAAATTCAGATTCGAGTAGCAATTCCTACAATTGCAGAATTGAAAGAAGGAACTACGGGTGGGAGAACATTTATGGGGCTTGCGAGATGGCCGAAAAAAACACAATTTCGATATTTAACTTTTCATTTAAGAGACAATACTGTTGAAAAAACTCAGCTTTTCTACAAATCTTTAGAAAAAGCTTATGATAATTCTGATTTCAAATATTTGAATATTTCAGAGTATCAGCTTCGAATTTCAAAATTTGATTACTCAATTGCATCAGATGTATTCGGTAGATATAAAGTTCTGCTTCCTGAACCTTTTGGTTATTTCAAAAATGATACATTATTAACTGGAACATTCGAGTGTAACAATTGGAGGATTAATTCTTTAGAGAAAATAAAAAATTGGGATTTAGAAGAGTTTTTTAAAAACAATAGTAGCCCAATTCAATAAAAGGAACGCCATATAACCAGCGCGTCAACGCGGACGTGCCTCGCTGTGGGCTGCCAGTATTTTAATTCATCAATTTCTGTAGTACGTTTCTAAATAAAACAACGTTGGCCTGCACGTCGGTTACGCGCGAGGTCGTTCCGTTAGCACCACTTGTCTAAAGTTTATCCCTTTCTTCTGGCTCTTGGTCAGGTACTTTTGATAAAATACGCTCAAAGTCTTTTCGAGAACCTAATTTTCCTCTTTCTTCTAAATATTTCACTGTCATTAAGGCAGATAATTTCTCAGAAACTGCTGAGTTAATCAACTGATTCATCGATATACCTTCCTTACTTGCCAGTTCTCGTATCTTTTTATGCATCGATTCGGGTAATCGTACGCTTAGTGTACTCATAATTCTCCAATTTTAGTTAAAAATTCCTTTGGTGTAATAGCTTCTACACCAAATTGGTTAATCCCTTTAAAATCATCGAGATTATAAGTAATGATATACTCACAACCAGCTTCAACTGCTAATTCTAATACCATATCGTCTTTGGCATCTTTTAAAAATGGACGCCAAAGGAAGAAGATATCGCGTTTGTCCGCTACTTTACACAAATAATTCAACAGCCCATCAATATCCTCTTGAATCACATGCTTAAATTGTTTTCTTTTAGCAACTGACTCATATTCTAAAAGTATCGGTACTGAAAGTGCAAAATTGAATTTATCTGTCCCAATTAAACTGATTAACTTATAAGAAGCTCCTCGATTTGAACGAAGAGCAGAAATTAGTACATTGGTATCAATAACAACGTTAAACATGATATTGGTATTATATGCAATACCATACAAACATGCAAAAATGGTTCCGTGGTGCTAACAAGCGCTTCAATGTGACACACGCCGCAGTGGGCATTGGTTTGGCAAAAGTGCCTGCGGTCAAGTATATGTATAGGTTACATTACAGGAATAAGTGCGCCCCCTAAGCGCAGGGCACGTTATAGGATTCAAAATTAATTTGAGCGAAGACGGGGTTTTTCTATTGCGCTTTGACTGTGTTTTTAATTCCTTCCATGTAAGGAGTCGGGGTAAAATCAAAGCGTTGTTCAAATTTTCTGCTATCAAATACATAATCCCTGTCGTATTGGTAATACATTTCAACTATTTCACCCATAATTGGCATAAAAAGTCCCATAATCCGTAATATAAATTTAGAAACCTCTCGATATTTAGGTTTAGTTCCCATTTCGCGAGCAATAGCTTCTATCCACTCTTTACCAGTCAATGGATTTGCAGATGTTGGCAGGTGCCAGACTTGGTTGTATGCATCATCGGTGTTTCCTAACATTGCAGTTGCTTTGCCAGCATCTGGCGTGTATGTGAATGAATGCTTGAATTTTGTTAAACCAATCCAGTTTGCTTTTTTCTCTTTACTGAAAGGATTAATCACCATTTCGGAAAGCATACTTGTGTCTTTTGTTTTTGGACCATAAAAGTCAGCCGATCGGGCTATTAATGTATTTATTTTCCCATTATTAGCCTCATCCATAACTCTTTTTGCAATTTGGGCTCGTACCTTTCCTTTTTGGCTGGGAGAATTAATTGGTGTTTCTTCGGTCATGCCATTTAGGTGATTCTTATCGTACATATAAATGTTATCAAAGAATACCAATTTGCAGTTATGTTCTTTGCAGGCAGTGAGTACATTACCTATGAGAACGGGCCATTCTTTTTTCCATGTTTCTGTATCATAGCGAAGACCAACGGTGACATATACCACAGTTGAGTCTCGAACGGCATTGCGAACATCATCAAGATTAAGTATGTCCGCTGAAACCAGATCATCGGTTGGGTTAACCTTTTCAGGATTGCGGCTAACTAATCTGATGTTGCGTGTATATTCTTTAAGAGCTTTTGCAAGTTCTCTTCCAATGGCTCCACCAGCTCCTAATATTGTTTGCATTGAAATAATTTATTTTGATTAAAAATAGCTAAGTCAAATATATTTAGTTTACAGTTAAGTTATTGTTGTAGCTCGCGCCCTATAATACGAGCTTCAATGGGGCGCACGACACGCGGGCATTAGTTTTGCAACATTGGCTGATGACAAGCCCATTATAAGTGAGCTTACAGGAATAAGTGCGGCCATTAAGCGCAGTTCCGTTAGATAGTTTTTAAACTTATCGAAATATAGTATAATCGTAAAGGGATACATTCCTTGCTTGATTACCGGGCGCTGGTCGAGATGTAACAACTTTTAATCAAACCACAAGCTGTATTAACCCACTATCCATTTGTGTTGTTGAAAACCATAGTGGCTTGTTACCTTTTGGCTCTCCCAATTCTATCAGAATGAGAAGGTTAAAACAAGTTGCAAGTTTTTTTTGAAATATAGATTTACGAAAAGGCAAAGATAATAAAACACCAGTTACGTGTTTAACAGTAGCACATAAAAAGTGAGTGAAAAAGAAAAAAGTCGGCCTGTAAGTTTATTTCAGGCCGACTTCTTTATAATTATTCCTAAGATGCGTTAGGTTTAAAATTTACACCAGTTCTATATCCTGGATATCTATTTCACCTGATAACACTTGGTGTACGTGGCAGTTGTCACCCTGTTTGACAAGCGTTTGTTTTTGATCTTCCGTAACGTCCCCTTCAAACGTCACTTCTACCTTAACGTTGGTGTGTTTATTCGCACCATCTTCTGATTCCTCGCTGCTAAGGTCAGCTTTGATATTGGTTACATCAAAACCTTTTTGTTTAGCCACATGACGCATGGTAGCTACTTTACAAAACGCTAAGCCGCTCAACACCAACTCCATAGGTGCTAAACCTTCGCCGCCGGGTTGGTCGGTTGCAATACTTACCTTGCCATTGCTTGCAATACTTTTAAATGTGTCACCATTATTAGAAAGACTAACTTGTGCCATTTTTTCTGTTTTAAAATTAACTTTTCCGTTTTTAGTTGATAGCACAAAGATAGGTAGTCAACGGGACTTCGTAAATAACCACATTTCCCTAAAGCGTAACTAAACCTCCCTATGCGGATTTGGATAATCGAAACTCTTGAGGCGAACGTTGAGTGTGCTTTTTAAAAAAACGACTAAAACTTTGCGGAGCCGAAAAATTTAATTCAAAACTAATTTCTTTTATGGTTTTGTCGGTATACTGTAACTGTCGTTTGGCTTCTAAAGCTCTTCTTTTTTGTATGATATTGGAAGGGGAGGGATAGTTATGTCTTGAAAAAATATTTTTTAACGTTTTAGGAGCTTTGTGAAGCATGTTGGCATAATCTGATACCTTGGTCTTGGAACGAAAATGCTGTTCAACCAAAAAGTTGAAATCGCGAATAATATTGTTTTCTTCGTCTACCACTAAATCTTTTTGCTTTCTGTATTCACGTGTATAATAAATAAGTAATTCAGTCAACAGCGTTTGCAGCATTCCCAGTTGCAGATCATCTTTCTTCTCTATTTTGGTCTCAATGCGGTTATAGATGAATTGCAACTGTTGAAGAACCTCCTCTTTAATTTCAATGACCGGAAGTTCATCCGAGCCGAAGAAGAGCACGCCTTTACAGCCTACTTTCTCATCATTTTCTACAATGCAGAAAAAAGATCGATTAAACTGGATAATTTTAGCTCCCGATATAACAACATCCTCGATTTGATGAAAATCCGTTAGAAAAACAACCTCATTTTTTGTAAAATTTTTATCCACTCCGTCAATTTTTATGCTGTTTTCCTTAGCCGTAAACCAGAGAATGATTAACCCTTCACGCAGTTCACGAATCACTTGCCTGCAGTTATCAGGATGAATATCTTTTACATAGAAGAAATCACCGATCTGTCCCTTAAATATCGACATAAATTTATTTTATAAGTTATGACAGGCTGTTTTTCCAAAACATGGCCGGTCTAACAATGATCTGTTCAATAGTTAACTACCACTTCCACCTTAAAGGTACCGTAAATATCATCGATAAAACATAGGGTCCCCATTATCTGATCCTTACTGCTATTTCTACTCTATATTAGTGGTCAGATAGCGTTCTTTGCCTGCGTTAATCCATAGTATTTAAGAAATTAATTCATATTTATTAAATAAATATCAGCTATATTAGGCTATTGCACTAAATGTTCAGCTCGATATAAAAAGTTAGCCACCTAACAAGCGCTTCAATAGAACCCCGTGGAATGCCGCGAAGCGGCCTACCGGCAGGTCGAGAGATTCCATAGGGCCCATTAAGCGCAATTCCGTTAGTTTGTTAATCTCGAAATATAACATATGTTCTATATTGTCGTTATATTATAGACAGATGTCATAAGCCTACAATCAGACGTTATGTTAAAAACAAAAAATTTAGAAGAACTTGCTTCAATTGATGCTACCGATGATCAGCAAATGTTAGATTTGGTTAAACTTACACGCGAGGGGATCAAATTTAACACTTTTTATCGCATTGCGAGGAAAGGCCCCTTTGACATGCATGACTGGGCTAACTTTTTACATCTTTCAGAAAGAACCTTCCAACGATATAAAAAAAAGGGAAAAACATTCAGCTCCCTTCACTCTGAAAAAATACTGGAAATAACTATTCTATACATGAAAGGAGCTGATATATTTGGAGATCAAGACCATTTTAATGCATGGCTCGATCATAAAAATGTTGCCCTGGTCGGTATCAGGCCACGAGACTTGCTGGACAGTTCATTTGGCATTGAGCTGATCAAAGATGAGCTGGCAAGAATTGATCATGGTGTGCTAGCATGATTGTTTATCGATTAAGCCGTGGGAAATATAAAAGGGACTTATCAGGCAAAGGAGCTAAAATAGCGGGTGGCCGCTGGAATAGTAAAGGAACATCGTTATTATATACAGCCCAATCAAGAGCGCTTTGTTCAGTTGAAATAGCTGTTCACGTACCCTTCGGCGTTCTTCCAAAGAATTATAAATTGCTTACCATTGAATTTCCAGACTCAGCCTACGTAAAAACACTTTCCAGCGAAAAACTTTCCCCTGATTGGAAAGAACATCCACACCCTCATTCGACACAGCAGATAGGCGATGAATTTGTTGAAGCAAATAACCATTTAGCACTGAAAGTCCCTTCTGCTGTTGTTCAGGGAGACCATAATTACTTGCTAAATCCAAATCATGCTAATTTCAGAAAAGTAGAAATTGTTAATATTGAACCATTTGAATTTGATAGTCGATTATTTAAGGATTAGTCATCTTAGTCATAGTTAGCCATCTGGCAAGGTGCTTCAAGGTTGATCCCGAAGGATCGGGACACCTTAAGCGCCGGGAACGTTATACCGCTTGAAGTAAATATATTCATCACTTACAACTGATCGTATTGCTAATAATATAATCAAGTTAAATGATGAATATTACCATCATTTTCTCCCTAACTACAGGTAATATATTTAATAACTTTTACCCTTCCTTGATCTTTAAGGTGTAACAGTATCTACTATTTCAAAATCTTTCGCTGCGAGATGATAAAGCTTTGCATCTAATGGATGAGCTCATCATCATTATTGTAATACCTTGGTGATTTCGTAGTATACAAACCGATCAAGCACTTTTGAATGATTGAACTTCCTCAGGGCAGCTTTATCATTTCAAAAATATCATCCGTTCTTGAGAAGATCGGCTCCTTTCTCACCAATCATGAGAACAGCGGCGTTAATATTTCCTGTTATGGTAGATGGCATTACCGAGGCATCTATTACTCTTAGTTGTTCTACACCATATACGCGCAATTGAGGATCAACTACTGACTTACCGTTGCTACCCATTTGGGCTGTTCCACAAAAGTGGAAAGCGGTATCACCGTTTGTCCGTATATATTCAAGTAATCCTTCACTACTGTCGCCATCAGGACCCGGTGCTATTTCTTCAATATTGTATTTTTGTGGCATGGCATCAGCTACTTGCTTAGCCATCTTCATTCCATCCATAAGAGTGCGGACATCTTCCTCTTCGGTGAGATGGTTGAAAAGAATGGAGGGGCTTTCCATTGGATCAGAAGAAGTGATGCGAACTCTTCCTCGGCTCTTCGGGCGTCCTTGATACATGCCCAGCCTGAATCCGGAAAAATCAGCAAGGTCCCATCCCTTTTCTCCAGGCATAAAAGGAAGAAAGTGGAGGTGCAGGTCGGGTGCTTCTACATCTGGATTTGTTTTAACATACGCCCCAGCAAGTGAAGCGCCAATCATCAATGGGTTATTGTTGGCACCGAGATAGTAACTAAGCCCCCTCATCGCTTTCGAAAACATGCTGCCGACTTTCTTGTTTAAAGTGTATTTACTTGATGTTGTATATTTACGTCCTACCTGCACATGATCTACCAAGTTTTCACCTACTCCCTTTAAATCTTGTACAACTTCTATATCGTGTTCTTTGAGCAAATCTGCAGGCCCAACACCCGATAACTGTAACAACTGAGGGGTTTGCAAAGCGCCTGTACTTAAAATGGTCTCACGATTGGCTCGCACGCTATAATGCTTATCATCCTTCACATAAGTAACTCCAACCGCCTTATTTCCTTCAAAATCAATCTTTGTTACATATGACTCTGTAAGAATATGTAAGTTAGATCGGTTTCGATTCGGCTTAATATAGCCTTCTGACGTAGATGAGCGACGTCCGTTCCATGCAGTCAGATCCCAGTATCCCGTTCCTTCAATTTCTGGTTTGTTAAAATCATCTTTTTTGGGAATATCAAAAGTATTCGCAGCTGTATTAATAAAGGCATCCGCAAGCGGGTTTTTCCAACGGGCCGGTTCAATCCCCACGGGACCGTCATCACCGCGATAATTATCTACTGCACCACGATAATGTTCATACTTTTTTAGGTAAGGCAGCACATCATCATAGCCCCATCCGTCGGCTCCATTCTTTTCCCATGTGTTATAGTCGAAAGGAGTCCCCCGAACGTGTACCAATCCATTTACAGCACTCGATCCGCCAACTATTTTTCCGTGTGGCAATGGATATTGTTTATCTTTCAACCCAGGTTCGGGCTCAGTTTGATGGTTTGTCCACATATAATTTTCATCAAAGATAATTTTAGCAAACCCCAGTGGAACCTTAGACCAATATGCATTATTCTCGGGCCCGGCTTCTAATAATAACACTTTCGTATCGGGATTTTCGGAAAGTCGGGCAGCAACGATAGCACCTGCTGATCCAGCTCCCACAATGATATAATCATACTGTTCGGAATTATTACTTTTCATAATCATTTTCCTTTTAAAGTATCATGTTTCCGCGACTTAACTAGCAGTTAACAGTAATTTTTATATTAAAATTCCTGAACAACCATTTGTTCATTTTTCTATCTAACCCATTTCTATGCCATATTTCCAAATAGTAGGCTGGTGGTATTAGCTATATCGACCACAAAATACAAACCCTCTATTTAAACTTTTTGCTATAAATTTCTTCTGTGAAATCATTGGAAAACTTCTATTTGGTTTAAAAAAGGGAACAAATAACTATTAAAAATCAATCACTTAAATGAATCCTGAGTTCAAGTAATAAGTGCCACATGAAGAAAGATCTAAGAGGTATGCCCACCAGATTTCAGCCAAGCGGGTTAGATTGGGGTTGCCACGGTAAATACACCCAACTCAGCTAAGAAAGTCGCCATGAAATCCAAGCTTTGCTCGACGGGGGCATAATCAAAGCAAGATCACCCAAATTATTGGTGACCATCGTCCAACGATTACCCACAAACTGGCCATAATATACCAACCAACCAGCGTCACGCGGAAAAACCTAAACATCAGCGCTTCACCGAAACGTTAAAGGAGCAAGCCCACCTATGGCTGACCAAAAAAATCTCACCAGAACTTATTAGTGGCCGTTGGAAAGCCGGACCTATGGCCAACACTATAACCCAGCAGCGTTCCCAGATTCCGTCAAGCTTTGTAAAGACGCTGACGTTTACAAGCGCTAAGGCCTTTGCCACCACCAAGATGTCGCCAGCTGGCTGGACATTGGCACCTACTTTACTCGCCCATATACTTCCCCATAAAGGGACCGTCTGGAACCGTATTTGGGTAATCTGGCGATTCATCCCGAAGGGCACTGATCTTTGAAAGATATCTACCAAATGTATCAATCAGGTCGAAGAATACTTAAATTTTAAACCTGCACATGAATTTGATTATCCTAATCCAATTCAACAAACCCTAAAACACCGCGCAGCTTCTGTTGCATTAATGACTTGAACACGGCTTAAAATATTTTATTCATCCAAACTTATGTAAATAAATTTATGCGTCATGGCTTTAATAAATTGTCCAGATTGTGGGAAAGAAGTTTCAGATCAAGCCCCGACATGTCCTAATTGTGGTCATCCCTTGAAAGAGTTAAACCAACCTTCCCCAGAAGTTAAGGTTGAGGGTCACAAAGAAGGATGCTTTCTTCAAACTTTAAATGTAGGTTGCATGATCACTTTTGCAATAATAGGTTTTATTATTTTTTTCGTAATCATGGCAGCAATTTTCAATTAAAAATATTACTAATTGAGTAAACTCAGCATAACACCTATAAAAAGGATAATGTCAACCCGCCAGTCGGTGGACTCGCCCGCCTTTGTATTTTTATTTTTTTAACCCCTTCAATTTTAAGCCAATAACTGTCAATCGGAACTTATCAGTCAACGTTTGATTGCCGTACCTACGGCGGACAAACACCTTTACGGGCTTATCTCCGCCAAAGGACAGAGGCTGTTCCGAGGAGTCGGAACCATCGCAGATCTTTAGCCGGTTGCCTCATTGAAGTAATTGGCAATACATGTTTAATTAGGTCTCTTCTTACAATGATGTCTCAATTTGATGTCCATTTTTAAGGCTGAGTTTTCTTTAATTGTCCGGTATAAACTTCTTGATCAAGGAGTACTTATATAGCAAAGCTTTCTTTTTTTAATAATTCATAATTATTACTTATTGTAAACAAAGATCACCTGTGGTAAGTAGTCACCCTATGAATAATTGTAGTTAGCCAGAGGTGGCAGGGGAGGAGCCAAGAACCATCCAATAAAATATAAATGCGAAGTTTGTTTGCCATGAAATTCAACGCTAAACTAAATAAAGAAGCAAATAATGAAGAAAGAAGCTCCATCGAATGCACAGCTTCTGGCAGTGGTTCCAGCAAAGCCAGCGAACATGAGGTGTTCGAAAAATATGTGGGCGAAACGGAAGAAGAGACAAAAGTTTACTCAACCCGCTTAGATATTGAGCACATTAATAAAATACGAGAATTTTGTAAAGACAAGCCATGGACCCAAGGCCAACTGATTGCGGATGCGGTGGATCTTTTCTTAGATAAATTTGAGGATTATAAAAAGGGCAATCAATAACTTACCGGCTGAACTTTAAAATATCCGGAGGGCAAGCTATATGGTGATTAACAACAGGATGGGGAGATTCATATTTCCATCTGGAATTATGATCTGGATAGCTGCACAATTCTCGAGACGTTAGATTGAGATACGCCTATTACTTCGGGAATTTGTCA
>Ga0079226_10004219_pt1 | contig 10975 bp, 9 predicted proteins | sample Poulit2014_FD_76345 | JGI IMG/M metagenome (GOLD analysis project Ga0079226, IMG submission 76345) | Agricultural soil microbial communities from Georgia to study Nitrogen management - Poultry litter 2014 | ecosystem: Environmental > Terrestrial > Soil > Agricultural land | place: USA: Georgia...
TAATGTTTAAGCAAAAATATAAAAAGAAAATAGACTATTTCTATTATAAAGTTTAAAATTTAATAAAATCTCTTATTCGAAATAAATACGAATGGTTTGATAAAACATTTGGTTTCTGAAATGGGTGTGCTCCGATTTGGTATTTTGTGTATAGCTTTTTAGTCCAAATAAGCCGGCTGCATTCCCTTTATTTATAGCAATTTCCAAATAACCGGAGGTGTTAAAAAAAGCGATTTTTCCTCCGGCAGGAACATCGGTATATCGGTTGTGTATTTTGGTAATGTAATCATCTCGCATCACGTTTATCTTAAAGCTTCTCCCTTTTCTGGCTCGTTCGAAGAAAGTACGGGTAATATTGACAATCACATTCTCAAAACGATCAATATAGATAATTTGTCCTTCAATATGGTCTTCCTGGATTATTGGTTCCAGCGGCTTTCTTTCCTCAAAATTTTGAACCGGTGTGCCTAATTCTTCTAATTTACTCCCTTTTTCTAATTCCGCTACCAGAGTGGCAAAGCGATGCACTATGTCGAGGGTGTTTTTGGTGCCAATGTCGGTTATTTGAATCATTTCCTCCGGCGGCTCATTGAGAATCATAGACAACAGACCATTATTGGCACAAAAAAAATATTGTCCTTTATGCTTACACAGGAGAAATGGTTCCTCATGTTTGGTTAACAGATTGACTAGAATAAAATGATAACAGCCCTGTGGGAACCGGGGGAAGGCACTTTGGCAGATATAGGCAGCCTGCGGAAAATTAAACGGAGTGATTTCATGAGATATGTCAATGACGAGCTGCTGTGGTACAGTATCATATAATATACCTTTCATGGTCCCTACTAAGTAGTCCTGAAGTCCGATATCTGATGTTAATGTTATTGCCGACACAATTAATTCACAATTTGCCCCAAAATTCTTAAATACTAAGGACTTTCTGAAATATTATTTAAAAAAGACCACCTATTTATGCAAATGAAGTCGAAACCATTACCTTTGCTGCATGAGCAGAAGACGCAAAAATAGGGTGCTCGAATCCCTGGAAGTTACTGGCTACGCCGCTAAAGGAAAGTCCCTAACCCACCATGACGGAAAAGTGATTTTTATTGAAGGTGGAGCCGTTCCCGGAGATATCATAGATGTTAAATTGTTTAGAAATAAAAAAGATTGGGCAGAAGGTAGAGTATTGCGTTTTTATTCTCATTCAGAAGATAGAATAATCCCTTTTTGTAAACATTTTGATTGGTGTGGTGGATGTAAATGGCAGATGCTGCCTTATGAAAAACAGGTGGCTTACAAGCAGCAGGAGGTTATCGATCATTTAACGAGAATAGGAAAATTGGAATTGCCTGAAATTAATCCTATTATTGGTGCGGACAAAACTAGAAATTATAGGAATAAATTGGAATTTACTTTTAGTAACAAGGCGTACCTTAGCAGAGAAGAAATTGAGACCACGGGCTGGGATAGGAGAGATGCTGTAGGATTTCATGTTCCCAGAATGTTTGATAAAGTGCTTGATATTGAACAATGTCATTTACAGGAAGATCCCTCTAATCAAATTCGTAACGAGGTGAGGCGTTTTGCTTTAGAGAAAGGCTATGCATTCTATGATTTACGTGAACATACCGGGTGGTTGAGGAATTTAATTATTAGAAATTCTACGCTGGGAGAAGTGATGGTTAATTTGTGTGTGCGCACCAGAGAGGAGAATCAGCTGGAGGAAATGCTAAAGCATTTGAAAGCTAGTTTCCCTGAGATTACAAGCTTATTTTTTACTATAAATGGTAAAAAGAATGATAGTATTCAGGATTTGGAACCTGAACTTTATTCGGGAACGGGCTACATTCAGGAAAAGCTGGGGGATTATATTTTTAAAATAGGTCCCAAATCTTTTTTTCAGACGAATTCTTATCAGGCCAATGTGCTTTATGGAATTATAAAAGATTTTGCAGATTTAAAGGGAGAAGAAACAATTTATGATTTATATTGTGGCACCGGGAGCATCGGTATCTATTTGTCTGATAAAGTAAAGAAAATTGTAGGAGTAGAACTTATTGAAGAATCTATTGAGCATGCGAAAGAGAATGCAAGGATAAACAAGGTAAATAATGCCGCTTTTTTTGTCGGAGATGTAATTGCTGTTTGTGATGATGCTTTTTTTGAAGAAAATGGACGTCCGGATATGATTGTCTGTGATCCGCCAAGAGCGGGTATGCATAAGAAGCTCGTACGGAAATTATTGGAAATAGAAGCGCCCCGAATTGTGTATGTGAGTTGTAACCCTGCCACACAAGCCAGAGATTTGATAGATTTATCGGAGAAATATCTTATTAAAAAAGTTCAGCCGGTAGATATGTTCCCACATACGCATCATATTGAGAACGTCGTATTATTAGAGAAAAAATAACCTAAATTAATTTAAAAGTAAATGGCACAATTCCAACCTAGAGGCTATAGAATTCTACCTCCGGTAGTGAAAAACCTAATTATTATTAATGTATTGGTTTTCCTTATTCAAAAAGTGAGTCATGGTGTATTTAATTTCCCTATAGAGGAGATTTTCGCCTTACATTATTGGCAATCCAGTTTGTTTGAGCCCTTTCAAATTGTTACAAGTATGTTTATGCATGCCAGTATAGGACATATTTTCTTTAATATGTTTGCATTGTGGATGTTTGGCGCTATTCTCGAAAATTCCTGGGGACCCAAGCGATTCCTGATTTTTTATATGATTTGTGGAATTGGGGCGGCGGTCTGTTTTCTTGGGGCGCAAACCATTAGTTTCCACAATCTGCCCGGCAGTGAAATGTTTGGCTATGCGATGGGTTTAGATCCGTTTACGCTTCAACATTCCAATATGGGCGTTGCGCGCTTTTTATATGAACCTGTTTTAGGAGCGTCGGGAGCTATTTTTGGTTGCTTGGTGGCCTTTGGGGTCATGTTCCCCAATAGTTTAATTTATCTTTATTTCTTTGTTCCCATTAAGGCAAAATGGTTTGTCATTGGATATATTGCTATTGAGTTATGGATGGGTATTCAAAGGAATCCCGGAGATAATGTGGCGCATTTTGCGCATCTGGGAGGTGCGGTTATTGGCTATTTATTGCTGCGATATTGGAAACGAAAGCAAATTCAAAGACATCAATACTAAATTTCTTGAATAAAGTTAATTAATTTTGTTAAATTTATGGTGAAATAAAGGATAGAGATGAGTACGCTAACAGAAAGACATAAGTCGTTGAAGATTTTTTCTTTTGGAGATAAGAATAATTTAGTCATTCGCCTTATTCTTATTAATCTTATTGTGTTTGCAGGGATTTTTCTTGTAAAGATAATATTTAAGATGACCACTGCATCTGAGATAATGCCTGAGTATGATCAATTGTCTTGGGTGGTATTGTCTGCTAATCCGCAGCAGTTTATTACCCATCCATGGACGATTTTGACTTATATGTTTGTGAATACGAACTTTTGGTTGTTATTGAGTTGCATGGTGTGGTTTTGGGGATATGGAACTTTGACGCAGGGATTATATGGTACAAAATTAATTTTGCCCCTCTATATTTTGGGTGGGGTAGCCGGAGGTCTTGTCTTTTTTGCTGCTTTTCAACTTGTTCCCGGAATGATTTCTTTGAAGGCCGGTGCAAATTCTCTCTCCATAGGTGCTTCTGCCAGTGTTATGGCTATTATCGCCTGTCTGACGGTATTGAATCCGAAATATAGAGTATTCCCTATGATTGCCGGAGGCTTTCCATTATATGCATTGTCTATAATTTATCTGGCATTTTGCTTTTTTGGTAGAACCGGAGGTTGGTTTTACGGTTATCTTGCTGCGAGTATAGGTGGTTTAGCGCTAGGTTTATATTTTGGATATAGGATTAAAAGAGGTTATCAACCCGGTGCTTTTGTGAATAATATTATTTATCAATTTGCTCATTTCTTTGATCCTAAAGAGGATATGGTAAAAGAACATTCTCCCTTTGCGGCTAAAGAAGAAATAAAACCGTTGAAAAAGGTAGAAAAAACTCCTTTTGAGGAAAGTGTGGACGATATTTTAGATAAAATAAATAAGAGTGGTTACGACTCCCTGACGCCGGAAGAGCGGGAAATACTTGTAAAAGCAAGTCAGGAGGATTAAACACTCATAGAAGGTCTTTTTTGTGAAAAAACTAGGGAAGTTTATAAGCAGAATCCTTTTAGGAATAAACATTGTCCTACTTCTATTGGTCATTTTCGGTCATTTTTCTATTCCTGAATATCCGGCCGGATATTATTGGCCATTAGGATTATTGGGGTTGGTTTATCCTATATTGGTTTTCTTTGTTTTTATATACATTTTATTTTGGATTATCTTCCATTATAAATATGCGATATGGGGGATAATAACGCTGACTATTTGTTGGTCTTCTGTGGCAGTGTGCTTTTCGCTCTTTTCTGGTTCCAAAGATGATATCTCTTCTGCTGAAAGTATTCAGGTTATTTCTTATAATGTACACTATTTTAGGGAATTGGGAAATTCTCAGGAAGAGAATCAGGCTTTAAGATCTGAATCAATTGCCTTTTTAAAGAAAAAAAATCCTGATATTGTGTGTATGCAGGAATTTTATTCTGCTAGCTCTCCTCATTTGAATAGTCTGGCTTATATTTCTGAGCAACTATCGCTTCCATATCATTATTTTAGTGGAGGGGAAAATGATAAGAGCGGACATTCAGGAGTAGTTTTATTCTCTCGATATCCTATTATTGCGGCGCAAAGAATAGAGCTGCCGGAATCCGGGAATAAAAAGGAAAGAATTGTTTACGCTGATATAGTAAAAGAAGAAGATACGCTGCGTGTTTTTTCTGTACACCTTCAATCCATATATTTATCTTCAAAAGATCTTCAAAATATTGAAGAAGTGAAAAGTTATAAAAAAGATAGTGTTCATCTGGGGGAAGTGAAAGGTATTCTTGGGAAATTAAAAAGGGCATTTAAAAAACGAAGTAAGGAGGTCGATATACTGGCAGAAAAAATAAAGGAAAGTCCTTATCCGGTCTTGGTTTGTGGAGATTTTAATGATCCTCCCAATTCTTACAGTTATGCTGTCGTAAGTCATGGTTTGAAAGATGCTTTTTTAGAAAAAGGTTTTGGCTTGGGCAGAACTTTTAGGAAATTGTCTCCCACGCTGCGGATTGATTATATCTTCACAAGCCCTTCCATTGATATTCTGACTTTTAGTATCATGCATGTAAATTATTCAGATCATTATCCGATTTCTTCGAAAATTGTTTTGTGAGTTTAGGTTGCTCTTTTATTCTTGAATGAGTATTGAGAAAAGATGAATCCTAATCATCCCTTCTAATAAAATTCCCCTTTGTATCAAAAATTAATTCCAATCCGTTGCTTAAGTCCAGTGTTTGTTCTCCATCATCGATTTGCCATTCTATAACCGTTGTGTTTGGGTATTTTTTGGAAATATAGTCTCTAATATTTTTTTGGAAAAAACTATTGGGAATACCATCTTCAGTATCTATTTTTTCTAGAGAAGGTTTATCATCAAATAATCCTTTGTCAAATTCCAGTTCAGTTTTATTGTCTAAGTAAACTTCGTATTCTATAGTAAAGAAGCCTTCATCTACATGTATTCTTGAAATTTTATTGTTTGGAAAGTGTGCTTTTACAAAAGATTTTATATTAGCGGGTGCTTCACTGACAGGGAGCGTTTTGTCTTGCGCTTGCAGGTTAGTGAAGGTAAATAATATGGCAAAAAGGAAGAATGGTTTAAGGACTTTCATAAGCGTTAGGTTTGGTAATAAAAAATACCATTAGGGCTCGTTTTTTTAACTATAGAAATAAGCGGTATTTAAATGTGCCGCTTATTTCTCATGTTTTATTGAAATTCAGATCCCGGATGATAACTTTTTACTTTGTGTAGTGTGCTTTTATCCGTATGGTGCATTTCTTTATTCCCTAATGCTGATAACCGTAATACAATATCAGAAGAGTGGGTAAAAGTGCCATCATCATTAAATTGAAATATGCTTTCGAAACTTCTAAGTTCTGCACGTTCGATGAGGTATTTATTTTGAAGAATACCATAGCTTCGACCTCCGGGAGTAGCTTTAAAGTAAATTTCTTTATCATGTGGACCTGCATCGGCACCAGCCTGAATAGTGATTCCTCTGCCAAAGGCAACAGAACGGATGACTTGCCCATTTTTCTTATCCCAAAGAAGGTATCCAACTTCATCATGAAAAGGATTCATGGCTTCTTCTCCATGTCTCCATGCCGTAGATTTATAGGTTAATCCTTCCATGGATTGTTGTCCATTTTCCTGAATAGGAATGGGTTTAAAATAGGCTTTTTCGAAGTAAGTGGTCTTGGTAGTTTCGTCATCCTTATTGTGATAGGATTGGTCAACGCCTTCATTTCCTTCCCATTCTCCGACTAAAGGAGTTAAAGGACCTAATGCTTGTGGTCCCAAAATTTCATTGTTTGGCATAGTTTATATTTTTTTACTCTAAATTACAGATTATTTTAGAATATACGGAACTTAAACAGATAAAATATAAAAAGGTTCTAATAATATTCATTTATATTAATTAAATGCAGATTTAGAACTTAGAGCCTGCTTCTCTCGGCTTCATTACCGGTGTTATTTTTAGCTTTTTCAAGGTCGCTACTTCCAAATTGCCAGACAGCGGACAGGCGGAGTTGACTATTCAATTGGAAATTGGTGTAGGTGGTCTTCATGTTACGAACAGTAGAAGTTACAGCAGAAGCACTAGATTGGAAAATGTCGTTGAAGTTGAGTGACAGCGTGAGTTTCTTCTGCAGGGCGAGATATTGCAAACCTGCATTTACACTGTAATAGGAGGTGGATCTACCAAAACGATCGATTTCCGGGAATTGATACCAAAAGCCTAGAAAACCGCTAAAAGACTTGTCGTTATTAAAGTAAAAAGTATTATTGGTAGAGAGATATCCTCCCCAGCCATTAATGCCGGCAATATAAGGGATATTCGACTTTACTTCCGTATAATAAGCGCGTAATAGATTCTGAGTTTGCCACCATGAGAATGGGGTTAGAGAGATGGATTCGCTCATACCATAATTGTAGCTCCTGAAAAAGTTAAGCATTTTAGTGACGTGGGTATATTGTCCTTCGTTTTGAGGTACAATCACCTGGGCAAAACCATTGTCATTAATATTGGTATATATCGAGCTAATGAATTTCTTTTTGTAATTATGAGTAAATTGTATATTGGTGGTATATTCCGGTTCTAAGTATGGATTTCCTTCTACGTAGGTGTAGGCGGTCATGAATGTTTTATAGGGATTTAAATTCCAAAAAGTAGGGCGGTGAATTCTCCTGTTATAGGTTAATGAAAATTGATTCTCCTGATTAGGAAGATAAGTGGCTAAAACAGAAGGAAAGAAACGAAGCCGTTGTCCTTTATGCATGGTGTTTTGAAAGTAGGAGGTAGCTTTTGTTTGTGTAAATTCTGCACGTAAGCCTGCTTCCAGTTTCCATTTATTCAAATTTTTAGCAGCATTCATATATAATGATTGCGTGTTTTCTATGTATCGAAATTCATTGCTCAAGCTACTGTCAAAAGCAAGCTTTCCTCCATTTTTATGAAAGTAATAGATATTACTGTAATTGTTTATGAAACTAACTTTGCCTCCGAAAGCTAATCGTGCAAAAGAAGTAGGATAGACAAAATCGGCTTTGAAAGTATAAATTTTAATGTTTTGCAGTGTCGTATCGTAGAGCTTTTTTATAGTTCCGGGCTTGAATTTCCCTGCCGGAGTGTAGCCTTTGGTGATAAGATTTGAGTGGTCAATTCTAAAGTAATTAAAATAATCGGCATTTAAAGTCATAGTAGCTCCAGATTCGTTGAGCTTTTGATTAAGATGCAGATTAAAGGCATTGCTTTTGGCAATAGGTAAATAGGTGGCAAATGTTTTTAATAAAGAATCCATGCTGCCGGAATTATTATAAATAGGCACTTTGACATAATCTGCTCCTTCTTCAAGATGATATACATAATTATATTCCGCCCCGATGGTGGTTTTGTTGCTCAATTTGTAATTTGCGCCTGCAAGTCCGTTGAAAGTAGCAATTCTGTATTCACCGGTGTCACCCATATCCCAAAATTGATCCGGATAGTGTACGCCAATCCCATAACCCCAAAGTTCTCTTCCTGCGGTATAATTTAAATTAGTGTAAAGAGACCATTTTTCGTCATTATAATGTAGGTTCAGGCTGCCATTAAGATCGCCATAATTATCGATTCCTTTATAATCCGGCTGATTATGATAGAAAAAACGTTTGATAAAACCGGAAAGTGTTCCTCCCCAACCTTGCTTATGATTTTTCTTAGTGATAATATTAATAAGACCGGAACTTCCTTCTGCTTCATATTGCGCCCCCGGATGGGTAATCACTTCTATTTGACTGATTCTGTCTGCTCCAAATGAGCGTAAGTAGTTTGCCAGCGCTTTGTCAGACAAATGAAGCATGCGTCCGTTGACCATAATTCCCATGGAACCTTTACCTGCCAAAGAAATCGTTTGATTGCTGGCATGTATTCCGGGAATTTTTTTCAATATATTTAATCCGTTACTCCCGGCGGTACTAATATTTTCAGAGACATTGAACACGACGCGATCTGTTTTTCTTAAGATGGAAGCTTTGGCTCCGGTGATAGTAACTTCTTTTAGCTTTTGATTTAATGGCTGTAAGGAAATAACAAGTGCTGTATCTTTTTGGAGTGGAAAAGAGGTTTGTTTTTGATTGTATCCGAAAGCATATATGGAAAGCTGAATGGGAATGTTCTTTATTTCCTTAAAACTAAAGTGTCCCAAACTATCTGCCTGTTGAACGTGTTGATTAGCTGTCTTATTATTTATGGATATTGTTGCGTATGGAATAGGGTGACCTTGCTCGTTGATAACAGTTCCTTGAACTAGACTTTGAGCTGAGCCTTCCGAACAAATAAATAAAGTACTCAATACAAGCGATACGAAAAGTGGGAAAAACGATTTCATAAGGGCATTTAATAAAATTCGCAATATAGAATGAATATCTTTTATAACCTTACAAAATAGGATGAAAGGTTATTTTATCCTAAGAAAATAAAAAAGCATATAATAATGGATTTGCTTTAGCAAAGTAAAAAGTATCTTTGTCCTTATGGAAAAAGTGAAAATTGTCAACCGTTCTAGTCATTCATTACCGGAATATAAAACGGTAGAAGCTGCAGGACTGGACTTGCAGGCTAATATAGAAGCCCCCCTGAAACTAAAATCTTTAGGGCGAACCTTAGTTCCTACGGGATTATTTATAGAGTTGCCTAAAGGTTTTGAAGCGCAAATCCGTCCGAGAAGTGGACTTGCGGTGAAGCAGGGTTTGACTTTGCTTAATACACCGGGTACTATAGATGCTGATTACAGAGGTGAGATAAAGGTTATTATGGTTAATTTATCTGACGAAGAACAGACGCTAGAACCGGGGCAGCGCATTGCGCAGATGGTGCTTAATAAACATGAAACAATCCGTTGGGAGGAGGTCGAACAACTTGCAGATAGTGCTCGTGGAAAAGGCGGCTTTGGTCATACCGGAACGCATTAATTGTTGAAAAATGCACAGCGGTCGTTTTAAGATATGGTGTTTCTTGTTTTCTTTGGGAATACTGTTTTTATTAAGCAGCTGTGCCAATATGCACCGGATAAATAGCTCAAAAGATGCTAGTCCTTTTTCTGCGGATGAGCTATTTATGCAGGGACAAAGGATGAAACTGGAGCACCGACCACAAGAGGCTATTCTATATTTTAAAGAATTTCAAAAAAAACGTCCAAAGGTAGCGACTGCTTATTTTGAAATTGCCAAACAATATGACCAGATGCATAAATCGGATAGTGTCTTGATTTATGCAAAGAAAGCAATGGAATTATCGCCAGATAATAAGTGGATACTGGAGTTTTATGCAAAGACCTTAGCAAGTCGCGGCGCATTTAATAAAGCTGCGGATATTTTCGAAACATTGCATGTCGCACATGCACATTCTACCTATTTTCTCTCCCAGAGAATAATGATGTTGATTTATGCAAAGGATTATCAAAGTGCCTTGTCATTAATTAAAAAAGTGGAACCAAAAGTTCAGGATAATCGTAAATTGCAAATCCAGAAACAATGGCTTTATGTGAAGCTAAATCAGTTGGATTCGGCCAAAAGGGAAGTGAAGAAGCTGATTGATAAAAATCCTGAGAATAGTGCTTTTTATGCTTTGCTCGCAAAAATATATACAAAGGATAATAAACTCTCGGATGCTATTCAGGTCTATCAGAATTTGTTAGATAAACAACCTGAAAATCTATATGCGAAACGAGCTTTAGGCGTTTTGTATAAAAAAAACGGACAGCATGATGCGTTTAGAAAGAGCATGGAGGAGGTTTTTCGTAATTCCGGTTTAAGCTTTGAAGATAAAAGAGATTTTGTAAGACCTTTTCTGAAATATGTAGAAGTAGATTCTACGGAAAAGGCAGATGGAATTTGGTTAAGTCAACTTTTAACAAAAGTTTATTCTCAGAAATCCGAGAGTTATTTGATATTGGGGAATATGTATTATCAGTGTAAATATCCTGATAGTGCATTGCTTAATTATAAAAAAGCGTTGAGGTTAGATAGCACAAACGATAAGATTTGGAATCGGATGCTTTGGCTCATGGTTGAATTACAAAAAAAAGATTCTCTTTCAAACTATAGTTTGAATGCACTTTCCAGATTTCCTGAGAGTGCAGAAATCGGATTAATGAGAGGCGTTTCTCTTTATTTTTCCGGTGCATATAAGCAGGCTGTTTCCAGGTTGTCTCAGACCTTGAAGCTGAAGGTAGAAAAAAGACAAACCAAAGGGCTGTTATATAAATATATTGCATCCTGTTATAAAGCGATGCATAAGGATGGAAAAGCAGATAAATATTTAA
>Ga0079226_10004220_pt1 | contig 10973 bp, 8 predicted proteins | sample Poulit2014_FD_76345 | JGI IMG/M metagenome (GOLD analysis project Ga0079226, IMG submission 76345) | Agricultural soil microbial communities from Georgia to study Nitrogen management - Poultry litter 2014 | ecosystem: Environmental > Terrestrial > Soil > Agricultural land | place: USA: Georgia...
GATGAGCAAGGAAGAACGCCGAGCTTCACTGCGCTTGCTCGGAACGTTATTAAAACCCTATACCTGGCAGCTCGTGGGACTCTCGGCGATCGTCGTATTGGCCCAGCTAGCTTCGGTCGCCGGCCCCGCCATTATTGCCTGGGGCATTGATAACGGTATTCCTGCGTTGCTCGAAGGTAATGCCACCCCGGCAGTCGCTGCGTCTGTGGCGCATATCGCGGCTGCACTCATCGGTGGTGGGCTGATGTATGTGTTTACGCGGTGGAATATGACCATCGGCCAGAATATGTTGTTTGGGTTGCGCAAGCGACTGTTCTTACACAGTCAACGCCTGGACATGAAATTCCACGAAAGCTACGCTTCGGGACGTACTGTTGCCCGGCAAACCTCCGATATGGATGCCCTGGCAAACTTGCTGAACTCCGGGTTAGACATCATGGTCGGCTCGGTGTTGCAAATGGTCTTTACCTTGGTCCTGATCGTGACCATGGATATCCCCTCGGGTCTGGTCATGATGGGCCTGTTGGTCCCTGCCACCATGCTCACCGTATGGTTCCAGAAACGGTCGGCGGTCATCTACCGTCAGATCCAGACGAATTCGGCTCGTCTCATATCGCATTTTGTCGAGACTGTCAGCGGGATCCGTGCGGTCAAGTCTTACCGTAGGCAACGTGCAAACGGCCAACGGTACGAGCAGCTGGCCGAAGATCATCGCCAGTCCGCGCTGCGGTCGATTCGTCTGTTTGGTATCTACCAACCGACACTGCGTTGGCTATCATCGATCACCGTTGCTGCCGTGCTGATGGTCGGGGGTTTCCGTGTTTTAGGTGATGAGCTGCAGGTTGGTGTCCTCGTGGCGCTGGTGCTGTACGCGCGTCGGTTCTTCCAGCCCATCGATGAAATCGCGAACTTTTATAACACCTTCCAATCTGCAGTGGCAGCGTTAGAAAAGATTTCGGGGTTGATGGCCGAGAAATCTTCGGTGACCGAACCGGAAGATCCAGTCGAACTCAAAAAGGTGCAAGGCGAAATTGTATTCGACGATGTGTCATTTCGGTATGACGACGAGCTGCCTCTGGCGCTGCAGCCGACCTCGTTGCAGGTGCCCGCTGGACAAACCGTTGCCATCGTCGGCTCTACCGGTGCAGGCAAGTCCACGATCGCCAAACTCATGGCCCGTTTCTATGACGTAACCCAGGGTTCGATCACCTTAGACGGGGTGGATCTCAGAGACGTGGCGATGGAAACATTGACCGACAACATCGTGATGGTCACCCAGGAGTCGTACTTATTTTCGGGTTCCGTTGCCAACAACATTGCCTTAGGGAACCCACACGCCAGTCGTGAAGAAATTGAAGCGGCCGCCGCCATCATCGGTGCAGATACCTTCATTCGGCGTCTACCGGAAGGTTTCGACACCGATGTTCGTGCTCGAGGCGGGCGGATGTCTGCTGGACAGCGTCAACTCGTGTCCTTTGCGCGGGCATTTCTTGCTGATCCCAACGTCTTAATTTTAGACGAGGCGACGTCTTCACTAGACGCTCCGACGGAGGCACTGGTGCAAGAAGGTCTTCAAGAATTACTTGGCAGTCGGACCTCATTTATCATTGCTCACAGATTATCCACGGTGATGATTGCCGATAGAGTATTGGTTGTTGAAGATGGCCGAATCATTGAAGACGGTACGCCCCATGAATTGATCGTCGCTGGAGGCCAGTTTTCACAGCTGCATAAAGCATGGCAAGACACACTGACTGAATAATTCGCAGCACTACGCACACTACTGAACAGAGGATTCTTATATGCCAGGCAAAGCAAAAGCCGCACTACTGGGTGCCGTAGTTGGTGCTGTCGTCGTGCTGATCATTGAACTTATCGCAGTCTTCTTAAACGATGAAGCATTCTTCGCCACCGAACGGTCCTGGTTGATTCTGGGGGTCGGTATCGTAGCGTTTGCCTGGTTTCAGATACGCGCCTATGACCAGAAAAAGGGCATTTACGCCGATACCACAGACGAATCGTCCTGAGTGGTCTCCACCAGAAATTCATCCAGGATGCCCGGCGCAGCCTGCGATGCAAATGCCAAAGCCTGCTTGGCATCCATATCCAACGCCGCATAACTCCCATACCCGGCAGCAGACATGGCGCTGACCGTTTGCAATCCGAGACGACGCTGAAATAGCGATTCCCTGATGACAACTGTCGACACGGCGTCGCGTTGCACAGCATCGGTTGAACGGTTCATGAGCCCCGACCGCAACACAACATACCGCCCGGTAATAGTATGCCCAAGTGCACGATACGCCACGACCGCCCCGCCTAGTGCCAACGGCCAGAAGACGGCCGGCCACCAGAGCCACACAGCACCGATGGCGTCTTCGATAATCAATAGACTCAAAACTGCCGCGATGAGTAAGGTACTACCGGTAGCCCACCACAAGCGACGTCGTAGTGCAGCTCGTGGATGTTTGGTCAGTGCTGCTTCAAATGGGCTGGACTGGGGTGCAAGAATGGCTGCTGTCGTGCGGTGAGCCACGTGCCACGGCACCCTCGGGAGAATAGCAGCGGGTTGAGCCATCGACCAGAGATTCAGCCCGGTGGTGATGACGTAGGTATCAGTCACGCCCAACCAGCGCCAGAACAGGGGCTGGGAGAGTTGATAACCGCGGATGCGGCCCTCATCCCGGTTCACCTCTCGGGTAGTGAATAAACCCTGGGTGGTACGCAGTTCCGTACCTACTGGGCCACGAACCCGAGCCAATTCGAAGTTCCAGTATTCGGTGAAATAAGAAACGATCATGCCCACAACGCCAACGATTCCGACCGCAGCGACGGCCAGCAGTGAGGTACCCAGCCAGCCGATATCCTTCCAATCGGCAAGCCCAATAACCCACCCCGTGGGGTCAATTCCAACGGCGCTTAGTAACCACCAGCCGCCGAATACCAGACCAACGGCTACAACATAGGCCCAGATATTAAAGATGTTATAAACTACCCAGCTTGGCCGAAACTTGGCAAAGACCCGTAGTGGAACATCACGATCAGATTCTTCTGGCTCGGTCTGCGGCGTCGACGCATCGCTGTCAGGCGCAGCTATAGTGTGTTCAACGTCGGTGGTTAACAGTCGTTCGCGCAGTGCTCGGGCATCGTGGGCAGTGAGCGCATCCAGCGCAATGGCTGCTTCGTTGGTGGTAGCTTGCTGCCCGGCGCCAATGGTAACGATTCGTAAACGCGCAAGACGATGCCGAAGTTTTGCCTCGGTGTCGATGCTGCGAATCCGGTCGCGTTGAATCGAACGATGCTGCCGGAACACCACCCCGGTTTTGAGCTCTAGATGGGATGGCGTGATCCGGTAACGGGTCACCAGCCAGCGCACTGCATCGGCTGCGGCCCCGATTAAACCGAACGCTGCCAGCGCGATGAGTGGCCACAGTTGACCGGCCTGGGGTTCGGCGTTGATGAGTAACACCACGATGATCAGTGGTAGCTGCGTAACGAGAACTTGGACAAGATCAACCCAGATGATCCGGCCGCTAAGCCGTTGCCAGGGTTGAGTAGTGTCGGTGATCATGTCGCATCCCCCGGGGTTGATTCGGTCAGCGCGGTGAGTTCATCGGCCACGCGAGCTGCGGTGTGCTTATCTAAACCGCCAATATCAATGGCGCCGTAGGACGAGGCGGTAGTAACGCGAAGTGTGGACAACCCCAGTAGCTGTTCAAGAGGACCTTGCAGAGCATCGACAGTTTGAACACGAGAAAGCGGACTCGCCCGCCATTCTTTGACTAACCACCCACTTCGGGCGTAGACCGCGGTATTGGTTGTTTGCCACCGATGCACTCGGTATCGCCACAGTGGTTCAACAAAAACTGTTGCCACCAGCAAGACGACGGCAGCAACGATCGCTACAATAAACCAGCCGTGCTGCCCGCCCCACAACACGTGTGCGATAATCGTTGCCGCAAGAAGCGGAACGGAACATAGCGCGGCCTGTAGTGCCCACCACCCGATGGCTCGCCGCTCAATGCGATGCTCGGGTGGCTGAAGACGGATGGTTTTCGATTGATGTGCAATATCATTCATGGGCAATCCGCTCCGATGGCGTGGTCGATAAAGTCCAACAGGACCGGTATTTGATCATCTAAATTGACCGAAGAGTCTAGGGCCCAGGAAGTCAGTACTCCTTCAAGGCACCGCAATATAATATTGGCAACACTGACAACGTCAAAGTCCCGCAATTGGCCATCGTGTTGGCCTTGCAGCAAAAGATCGGTGAGGCCCGAGACCTCCTCCTCGAATTCGTTGGCAAATGCGTGGTCACCCTCGGCATCTCGGTGGTTGGCCACGATGTCGCTCATCGCCAAAAATTCGGTCCGGTGCGATCCGAAATACTCCAGCTCCGTACGAATCCACATTTTGATCTGTTCCACCGCGGTAGCTTCTGCTGTGATGCGAGGTTCCATATAAGCCCAAGCCTGGTCGAAAAATCGGGTGACCACGAGACGAAGGATTTCATCTTTGCTTCTGAAATGGTAAGTCACCACCCCTTTACTGATCCCGGCTGTGGTGGCAATACGTGCTAGAGAGGCATGTGCATACCCGACCGCCGCGACCGTTTCAGCAGCTGCAGCGATGATTTGATCGCGGCGTGCTTGTTCAATGAACGATATGGGTCTTTGATCTTTCGGATCGGTTTCCGACTGCATGACTCAAAACTAAACCAATCGGACAGAATTTCGCAAGCAGCACTGTCAGCACGCAATGGTGCGCGGTAGCAAACTAACCGAACTGGATATCGCCCAAGGAGCGTTGGGGCAGATCACTCTGTGTCCCGAAGCGATGGGCCGTCATGGTCACTGCTTGTTCTCTGAGAAACGGCAGCATTTCGAGCCTGCCCGCAGAGGTGACCGGCTGCTGGTAGATCGCGGTTTCTGGGCTATGGGCGGTCGCGGCAATAGTTGCTTGGGTTTCGGCGTCACCGATGAGTCGAATCCGGCCAATACCCTCCGCCGGATCAGTGGTGGCCAGTCGTTTGGCCCGTTGCAGCCATGCTTCAGTGCCTTCAAAAACCACCTCTGCGTTGGTTTGTGCCAAGGCCTGTTCAACTTCCCGAGGGGCGTCCTGGGGCAACGACACCGTGTTCGTTGGTAACGTTCCGGTCCCCTGGCCGGACGCTACAGCTTGTTGGACGCGCGATCCGGCACTGGCTACCCGCAGCATGCCAGCCACCGCCTTTGAAGACGTTTCTGTTAGGCGAATGGTCACGGCTGCAGGACGATAGCGCAGCATATTGATTTCAACCTGCAGATTCGAAATATCACGTTGGCCAGAAACGGCTCAACGACCACGGCATCGCTAGCTACAGCTTTTGACAACCATACGAGGTCCTCATTTGGGATATATTGTGCCGCAGCATCGGTCAGGTCTTCTGCCTGCTGGTCTGAGATGGCCGGGAGCGTTGTGGGGTTATCGGACCAGTTGGTGAGTCCTAGCAGATAGTTTGGGCCGCCTGCTTTAGCCCCTGGTCCGATCGACGATTGTTTCCATCCACCAAACGGTTGTCGCCGAACAATCGCCCCGGTGATACCGCGGTTGATATACAGGTTTCCGGCCGTGATCTGCTCACTCCAGGTGGAAATTTCTTCAGGATCTAACGAGTGGATGCCCGATGTGAGACCATACGGTATGGCATTGACCCAGTCGATAGCATCTTGCAGTGTATCGGCGGACATCACGCCAAGGATCGGACCGAAGTATTCGGTCATATGATATCGCGACCCTGGTTTGATGCCGGAGCGGATTCCGGGCGAATACAGCCGCCCGGAGCTATCGAGTTCCCGTGGTTTTAGGTGCCAACGTTGGCCCTCTTCAAGTTCGGTGAGCCCGCGGGCAAGCTTTTCGCCCGGTTCGTGGATGACCGGACCCATTTGGGCTTGTGGGTTATCCGGATGATCAACGACCAGAGAACTGACAGCATCCAAGAGTTGCCGGTGGAAACGCTGGCTTCTTGCTGTTTGACCAACCAAGATGACCAGCGACGCGGCCGAACATTTCTGCCCGGCATGGCTGAAAGACGAGTTCACCACATCAGCGACGGCAAGATCCAGGTCTGCTGAGGGCGTGATGATCACGGCGTTCTTACCCGAGGTTTCACCCAGAAGTGGCATATCGGCACGTAGGTTTTTGAATAATTGGGCGGTCTCATAGCCGCCAGTTAGGATCACGCGTTCGACTCGTGGATCAGTTACCAAGCTGCTCCCGATGGTTGACTCTTCAGCGATCACAAACGTTACGACATCGCGGGGCAGGTCGAATTCATCAAGGGCAGCCCACATCGCCTCCACGATGACCGCAGCTGTGCGTTGTGCCTGCGGCGCGGGCTTGAAGATGACCGGTGAGCCCGCGGCCAGCGCAGCGGTGACTGATCCTGTGGGAATGGCCATTGGAAAGTTCCACGGCGGAGTGGCCACGGTGAGCCCTACGGGGTGTGGCGTTGCTCCTGGTACTTGATCCAGCTGCAGGCATTGTTCACCGTAATAGCGAGCAAAGTCGATACCTTCTGAGACTTCTGGATCGGACTGATCGATGGTTTTTCCGGTCTCGGACCCCATAACTTCGATGAGGTCACCGCGTACCTGCCCGAGGTGGTCACCGATGCGAATCAGCACCTGGCTCCGTGTTGATAGCGGCAGTTGACGCCATACTGTACCGGCCTGCGTCGCCGAGCGAATAGCAGTTTCAAGCTGGGCTTCCGTTGTGATCGTGCACTTTTGGACCTGCTCGTTGCCCAGCGTGGAATGCCGCATGCGATCGATGATTTGCCGACCCCAGGAGCGATTTGCAATAAGGTCGGGATCGGAGTCTGCCGCGTTTGCGAAAACGCTGGGTGAGGCATTCGAGAAATCCTCGGTTTGGCGATTCTGGGTTCTTCGAGGCTGCGGGATCACCTCGCTATCATGTTTCAGTTGAGTGAGCGAGGCCTGGAATCTGTCTGCTTCGCGCGCAAAGAAGTCTGCGTCGTCGAGTTCAAAGACCGCGGACATGAAATTCTCATGGGAAGCACCTTCTTCAAGACGGCGCACAAGATAGGAAATAGCGACGTCGAATTCGTCGGGGTGGACGACCGGCGTGTACAGCAACAGTCGCCCCACATCGGTTCGTACCGCTTCTGCCTGGGCAGTGGCCATGCCTAACAGCATTTCGAAATCGACCGCACCGTCAACGTCAATGCCGCGATGCTGCATTAACAAATATGCCAGTGCAATGTCGAAAAGGTTTTGTCCTGCAACTCCGATGCGAACATTGGCCAGGTGGTCGGGAGTCAGCGCAAAGTTCAAGATGCGTTTGTAATTGGTATCGGTATCTTGTTTGGTGGGCCAGACAGTTTGTGGCCAGTGGCGCATGGCCGCTTGGACCTTTTCCATCGGCAAGTTGGCACCTTTGACCACGCGCACTTTGATGGGAGCTCCCCCACCAGCAACTCGTTGGGCGGCAAATTCTTGAAGCTCGACCATCGCTTGGTATGCATCGGGCAAGTATGCTTGCAGGACGATACCTGACGCATAGTTTTGAAACTCCGGTTCTGAAATCAGCCGGCGATACACATCCAGGGTCAGATCCAGATCCTTATATTCCTCCATATCGAGGTTGATAAAGGTCACCGGGTCGGCACGCATGGCGGCCCGATACACCGGGCGGAGCTTTTCCACGATATCGTCCACGGCTTCATCGTGTGCCCAGTGATTATGCGGAGCAACCGTCGCCGACACTTTAATGGAGACATAATCGACGTCATTACGTTCGATCAGTGCCAACGTCGCGGCGATGCGATGATCGGCCTCCTGCTGACCGAGGATGGCTTCACCCAAGAGATTGATATTCAGGTTCACGCCCTCGGTGCGAAGCTTTTTGATTGCTTTGCCAAGCTGCGGGTCTCGAGAATCAATAATCAGGTGCCCGACCATCGACCGTAGCGCCGCTTGCGCTGCAGGGACGACAATACCGGGCGCGAATTTGGCGAGTTTGCCGCCGGCGCGCACTGCCGTTTGTAAATACCAGGGCAAGAATGCCGGTACGTCATCGGCGATGTCAGCTAGTGCCTCGGCGGCAGCTGCCGTATCTTCGGGACGAACAACGCGATCGACGAATCCGACGGTGAAGTCCAGTCCATCCGGGTCTTTGAGCACCCCGGCTAGCTGTTGAGCCGAGGCATCAGGCTTAAGCTGCGCTGCTACGTCTAACCAGCTGCGCACTTGGGCAATCGCGGCATCACCAAGCTGCCACGGCATGATGTCAGAGTGCTGGTGTTGTGCTGAATGCATGATGTCCCTCATCCACGAAGTGTTCCGGAATAGTGACACACAGCATACGCGGAGCGGTAGATTCGGGTATAGCGAATAATATCGAATATCACCGTTCATAAAAACCGAAGGATCAATGTGTTAGATCTCCACCGTCTGAGCTTGTTACGTGAGTTGTCGATCCGTGGCACTATCACTGAAGTGGCAGCCGCCCTGAATTTCGCGCCCTCTACGGTGTCAGCCCAGCTGTCTAGGCTCGAACAAGAGGCCGGTACGACACTTCTAGTGTCTTCTGGTCGAAAGGTTATGCTCACCACTGCAGCCCTGGGACTAGTCGAGCACACTCATGCCATGTTGGCGATCATGGAAGCAGCCACTGCACAGTTGGTCGATGCGGATTCCACGGTGGCTGGGACCGTACGTGTGTCGATGTTTCAGACTTCTGCCCTAGCACTGTTGCCGGGCACGCTTCGGCTACTGGCCACATCGCATCCGGGGATACGGTTAGAGGTTGCACAGCGCGAACCGGAACAGGCCCTGCACGATACCTGGGCGGGCGACTTCGACATTGTTGTTGCAGAACAATACCCGGGCCACGCTGTGCCTCAGTTGCCCGATATGCTCACGACCCCGCTGGTAAACGATCCACTGCGTTTAGCTATTCCGATGAATCTGGCCAACGACATTCGGTGCCTGACTGACGCCGCAGACATACCTTGGATCATGGAACCTGCTCCTGCGGCATCGCGGCATTGGGCATTGCAGCAGTGCAGAGTCGCTGGCTTTGAGCCTGATATGCGGTATTCATCAGCCGACTTGCAGGCGCATGTGCAACTTGTCGAAGCGGAACAAGCTGTTGCGATTCTGCCCGGCATGCTGGGTGGATACCGGCCACCGCAGGTTACCTGGGTACCACTGGACGCCGCACCACAACGACACATCTTTTTAGCTATGCGTCAGGCGTCTGCGCAGCATCCAGCGGTTGCCGCGGTGGCATCTGCAATACAGCGACATGCCCTAGCTGCGACGCAAAGCTAAACTTTCCAGGTGGTATTCAGCAACTTGTGAATTCATGTTTCGCGGTATCGCAACATTGATTTGGTGATTGGGCTAACAGTAACGAATAATCATTAGCTATGAGTGAAGAACATGTCTATCAGCTCGTCGCCATTCTGCTTTACCTGTTGCTGATGATCGGTATTGGTTTCTATGCCTACCGCCGAACAAAAACAGGTAAAGAGTTTCTCTTGGCCGGCCGAGATCTGTCCCCAAGAGTGGCCGCGCTATCAGCCGGAGCCTCCGATATGTCTGGTTGGCTGATGATGGGTCTGCCCGGCGCGCTGTATGCTACCGGTTTGATCGAATCGTGGATTGCCATCGGCCTGATCCTCGGTACCTGGTTGAACTGGAAGATTGTGGCCCCACGGATACGCGTCTATTCAGAGATCACCGAAGATGCGATCACGATGCCGGCCTTTTTCGAACGACGTTTCCGTGATCGTACTCGCCTGTTGCGTTCAGTATCAGCCGTGATCATTTTGCTGTTCTTCATTTTCTACGTGGCCTCCATGATGGTCGCCTCCGGTGCGTTCTTTGAGTCAGCCTTCGGTTGGCCGTACATGACCGGGGTCTTGATCGTTGGCGGCTTCACTTTGCTCTACACAGTCTTTGGCGGATTCCTCGGGGTCTCCCTGACCGACGTCGCTCAAGGTTTGCTGATGATGGCAGCTTTGATTGCCGTGCCGATTATGGCCACCATCCAACTCGGAGGGCCCGGCGAAGTCGTCAGCCTCATCAGCGAATCCGACCTGCAAGCTGGATTAGAACACTTGTCATTCACCGGCGGTGGCATGACCACAGCCTCGGCACTGATCATCATCTCTGGACTGGCTTGGGGCCTGGGCTACTTCGGTCAACCCCACATTCTGGCGCGTCACTTTGCAATCCGTGACCACAAGGAAGTCAAAACAGCCCGTCGTATCGGTACCGGCTGGGTCGGCATCTCCATGCTGGGCGCTGTACTAACCGGACTGATCGGTGTCGCGTGGTTCCAACGCGCAGGCCAGCCCCTGGACAATGCCGAGACCGTGTTCTTGGAACTATCACAAATCTTATTCCACCCATTCATCGCCGGTCTCGTCTTGGCCGCTGTGCTGGCAGCCATCATGTCGACCATGTCCTCGCAGCTCATTGTGTCGTCTTCAGCTCTGGTGGAAGACATTTACGGCTTATTCAAGCGTCATCCGGGCGAACGCTCCCAACTCTGGCTGGGCCGCGGTTCTGTTGTACTGGTCTCCGTTATTGCCGTGTTGATTGCCCAGGACCCAGAGTCCACAGTGCTGGATCTGGTTGGATTTGCCTGGGCCGGTTTTGGTGCAGCCTTCGGACCGATGGTCCTACTGGCGTTGTACTGGCGCCGAGTCACCGCCATGGGAGCGCTGGCAGGTATGGTTGCCGGTGCCGCTGTCTCCTATATCTGGGGAACGGTCCCGGCTATCAAGGAAGCGATCAACCTCTATGAGATTGTGCCCGGTGTACTGGCTAACTTCGTGATTGCTATCGTGGTTTCCTTGCTTACTGCAAAACCTGCACCAGAAATCGACGAAGAATTTACTCGGATGGAAGAAACCGTTTCAACCAAATAGTTTCCGACGACCCTGGACCACGGTTGGCAAC